>OIGO01000185.1_pt1 | contig 20212 bp, 15 predicted proteins | sample 1582251 | NCBI WGS metagenome assembly OIGO01 (sample SAMN02674607, study PRJEB24791) | human gut metagenome, SKBSTL069 | isolation source: stool | host: Homo sapiens | place: USA
GGAGAGGTGTCACCGTAGGTGACGGAGAGGGCGAGCCCGCTAAAGAAAAAGCATCTGCAACAAAATCGCTGATTCTGAAATTCAGAAGCGATGGTTGCAGATGCTTTTTTGTTTTATTAAGCTTCGCCGTTCGTCTCCGGCACAATATCGTCCAGCACAGCTTGCAGCGCCTGCCAGTTTTTCAGGGTGCAGCCGGGCAGGGTGTCAGCGTCCAGCCCTGCGTCCGTGATGCGGCCGGTCATGCTGTCCTTGTCGCTGAGCAGGTCCAGCGCGGCGTCCTTGATCAGCGGCCATGCTTCGGCAAAGCCCTCCTGCTGGTTGTCGGTCAGGCCATCGTACCAGCTGTAAAAGGCTTCCTGAATGGCTTCCGGGGAGCGGCTGGACATCCGCGCGTCCTCGGCCCAGTGCAGCAGCGATGCCGCCGCGATGACCGATTTCAAGGAGCAGCCGGATACCCCCGGCCCCCAGCCCAGACAGGGCGCAAAGGCGTTGGAGGTGCCGGTGATGGAGAACACCGAGTTCTCGTCAAAGTTGCCGGGGTTCAGCTCCCCGGTGTTGGCTTCTGTGGTGGAGGAAGGCAGCGTGCTGCTGCCGGAAGCGGATGCGCTGTCCGAGGCGGGCGCAGCGCTGGATGCGGGGCTGCTTGCAGAGCCGCCGCAGGCTGCCAGCAGACAGCCCAGTAAAGCGGCGCACAGCAGCAGCGCAAGGGAGCGGATATATTTCGATGTCATAAGAAAAACCTCCGTAACTGGTGCCCCGGCAAGCCGCCGGAGCAAAGCGGGATCTACACCCTAAGTATACGTTCTGCGCACGGCGTTGTCAATCGTTCTGCGCAGGACGAATTTCAAGCAGCACCTGTGCAGGATATACAAAAATACGGCTTGAATTTCGGGCAGTTCCACGCATTGACATTCTCCGCGCTGGCTCGTATAATCAAAAGCAGACAAGTGAATTTATCAGTGCGTGTAACTGTTCGATCAGGCATGAGCATCAGAGGGAAGGCGGCAACGGCATCCCTTTGGTTCTTGTGCCCTTTTCTTTTTATAAAAGCTGCGGCATGGAAGCGGAGGAGTGCGGCGATGCAGGCTGTAAAGGTATTCAATAACAATGCGGTGTCGGTGGTCATGCCGGACGGCAGGGAAGCCATTCTCGTGGGCAACGGGCTTGGGTTTGGCCGCCGCCCGGGGGACGTGATCGACAAAAGCCGCGTTTCCAAGGTGTACTATGTGCAGAACGAGCTGCAGACCAAGTTCCTCAAGATGCTGGATAACGTTACCCCGCAGGTGATGCAGGCCGCCGAGCGCATCTCGCTGGCGGCAGAGGAGCAGGGCATCCTGCTCAGCAGCAAAAGCACCATCTCGCTGGTGGACCACATCAGTTTTGCGCTGGAACGTGTGGAAAAGGGTACTTTTCTGCCCAACCTCATGCTCTCGGAGACCCGGATGCTGTACCCGAAGGAGTACGCAGTGGGGCAAAGGGCGCTGGAACTTGTCCGGCAGTTCTGCGGCGTACAGCTGCCGGAGGACGAAGCGGGCTACATTGCCCTGCATCTGGTAGCCGGTGCGGCGGACGGCGCGCTGGCCTATGATACCGTAAAGTTCGTCAAGGCGGTCAAGGAGATCATCTGCGATACCTATCACTGCACCTTTGAGGAAGAAAGCCTTGAGACCACCCGCCTGACCGTGCACCTCAAGTTTCTGGCGGCGCGCATCCTGCGCCACACTCCTTGGCAGGACGCCGGGCTGGAATCCATGTATACGGTGCTTTTGCAGCGCGACAGCCGCAACGAGGTGTGCTTACAGCGCATCAATGCCTATCTGCGGCAGGAATTTGATTACGAGCTGGATCATCAGGAGCAGGTCTATCTGCTCATCCACCTGACCAAGATCGTTGGTTAAAATGTTTCAACAGGGCGTCCGGAAGCCCTGCGGAATAGAAATCATCCCCCAAAACAGTCAAGTCAAAAAGTGAGGAGTATTACACGATGAAAGAAAAAGTCATGAATGGCTTGGAAAAGTTCTCCAAAGCCATGCTCTCACCGCTGTCGTATATCTCGGCAGCAGGCCTGATCCTTGTGCTGGGCGCATTGCTTACCAGCACAAGCCTTAGCGCGATGATCCCCGTTCTGCAGTGGACCCCCATCAAGCTGCTGGGACAGCTGATCTACAACTGCATCATGGTCATCATCAACAACCTCAGCCTGATGTTCTGCGTGGGCATCGCAGCGGCGCTGGCCAAAAAGAACAAGCAGCAGGCTGCCATCATCGGCCTGATGAGCTATTTTATGTACCTGACCGCCGGCAATGTCACCCTGACCCAGCTGGGTATGCTGGCCGAGGCTGACCCGATGGTGGGTCTGTACGGCACCGGTCAGTCCACCGTGTTCGGCATCCAGACGGTGGACATGGGCGTGTTCGGCGGCATCCTGCTGGGTCTTGTCTGCGGCTGGGTGTACAACCGCACCTGTGAAAAGCAGTTCAAGGGCATCATCACCCAGATCTACTCCGGCAACCGCTGGTCCTTTACCTGCATGGTGGTCTTTTCCATCCTGTTCGGCTTTGGCTCCTGCTTCTTCTGGCCGCCGGTGCAGAACGTGATTAGCGCACTGACCGACCTGATCGCCACCTCCGGCAACTTCGGCCTGTTCCTGTACGGCTTTTTGGAGCGCTTCCTCATCCCCACCGGCCTGCACCACCTCATCTACACCCCCTTCCAGTTCTCTGCACTGGGCAACAGCCTGACCGTGGGCGATGCCACCTACACCGGCTCCTACATCGTCATGATGATGGAGTACAGCATGGGTCTGCCCTTCTCGGACGGCATCGTGTGGATGTACACCGGCTTCACCAAGACCTTCGGCTACTTTGGCATCGTGGCAGCCTTCATCTTCTGCACCCGCAAGGAAAACCGCAAAAAGACCGCTGCCGTTCTGGTGCCGCTGGCCTTTACCGCTTCTCTGGCTTCCATCACTGAGCCGCTGGACTTCATGTTCTGCTTCTCTGCGCCCATCCTGTGGGTGGCACACGCCTGCATCTCCGGCCTGTTCATCGTGCTGCTGCACATCTTCCATGTCACCGGCTTTACCACCAACCTCCTCGGCTCAGTGCTGATGAACCTTTCTGCCGGTGCAGATAAGACCAACTATCCCATCCTGTACCTGCTGGCGCTGTGCCAGATCGCGGTGTACTTTGTGGTGTTTACCCTGCTGATCAAGACCTTTAACATCCACACCCCCGGCCGGGAAGAGGTGAGCACCGAGACCGCGGGGAGCGATGCACCCGCCAAGAAGGCAAGCGTGAAGAACGCTGCCGAGGTGCAGTGCGTCATCGACGGTCTGGGCGGCAAGGAAAACATCCTGTCGGTGGACAACTGCTTCACCCGTCTGCGGGTAAACATCAAGGACCCCGCAAAGCTGGACGAAGCTGCCATCAACAAGCTGCCGAACAGCGGCATCGTGAAAAAGGGTACCGATATCCAGATCGTTTACGGTCTGCAGGTGGCCGATATCAAGCGTGCTGTGGAAGCACAGCTGGAAAACCAGTAAACCGCTTTTCCGCGCCCCGGCGGATTGCGCCGGGCTAACCTGAAAAATACAAAAAAGGAGCGTTTATACTATGGTCATTACCATCGCTGGCGGCGGTAGCACGTTTACCGCCGGTATCGTCAAATCCATCGCCCTGCGCCGGGAAGAACTGGAAGTGGACGAGATCCGTCTGTTCGACATCAACAAGGAGCGGCAGGACAAGGTTGCCGTTGTGGTGGACTGGGTCCTGCACAAGGAGCTGAATACCGACATCAAGCTGGTGGTCACCACCGATGTGCAGCAGGCTTACACGGATACCTCTTTTGTGTTTGCCCAGATGCGCGTAGGCGGCTACGCCATGCGGGAGCAGGACGAAAAGATCCCTCTGCGCCACGGCTGCGTGGGACAGGAGACCTGCGGCTGCGGCGGCATGGCCTACGGAATGCGCACCATCTTCCCCATGATCAAGCTGATCGACGATGTGGAAAAGTATGCCAAGAAGGACTACTGGATCCTGAACTACTCCAACCCCGCCGCCATCGTATCCGAAGCCTGCCGCAAGCTGCGCCCGAAGGCACGGATCATCAACATCTGCGATATGCCCATCGCCATCATTGATGTGGTGGCAGCTGCCATGGGCATCCAGAACAAGAAGGAGATCGTTTACGATTACTTTGGCCTGAACCACTTCGGCTGGTTCACCTCCATCCAGTACCACGGTGAGGATCTGATGCCCAAGCTGCGCGCCTACATCAAGGAGAACAAGATCCTTCTGCCGGAAAGCTACCTCAAGGGCATGGGCGCCCTGACCTCTTCCAGCAACCAGAACCGCCACACCAAGGGCAGCTGGTACTATGTGTGGAAGGGCGAGTACGAGATCATGGAAAACTTCCCGGAGTACCTGCCCAACACCTACCTGAACTACTATCTGCAGGCCAAGGAGTTCGTGGAGCACTCGGACCCGAACCACACCCGCGCCAACGAGGTGGAGGAGACCCGCGAAAAGAACCTGTTCGACGGCATCGACCACTACCTCAAGACCGGCGAGGTGGACGCCAACACCTTCTATGCCGGCAGCCACGGCGACTGGATCGCAGATCTGTCCGCTGCGCTGAAGAACGACACCAAGGCACGCTTCCTCATCATCACCGAGAACCGCGGCGCTATCCCCAATATGCCCTATGACGCAATGGTGGAGCTGCCCGCCTACATCGGCAAAAACGGCCCGGAGGTCATTGCCCGGGACAACATCCCGCTGTTCCAGCAGGGCTTGATGATGCAGCAGCTCAACAGCGAAAAGCTGCTGGTGGAGGGCTGCGTGGAAGGCAGCTACGAGAAGGTGCTGCAGGCCTTCACCCTGAACAAGACTGTGCCCAGCATGAGCGTTGCAAAGGCCATTCTGGACGATATGATCGAAGCCAACAAGGGCTACTGGCCGGAGCTGCACTGAGCAGCCGACCTTACAGCCGCCGCAGGCATTGCCGCCTGCGGCGGCTTTTTTATGCGCATTGACCTTTGCACAGCAAGGGCTTATAATGAGAAAAAACCAGTAAAAGCGAAAGGAAGCACACCCATGCAAATCCAAGTCCCTGTATCTACCAGCCGCCCGGTCACCGGGCGCTTTGCGCCCAGCCCCAGCGGACGGCTGCATCTGGGCAATCTGGCGTGCAGCCTGCTGGCGTGGCTCAGCGCAAAAAGTCAGGGCGGGCGCATCGTGCTGCGCATCGAGGATCTGGACGCCGAGCGCTGTCCCCGCGTTTATGCCGACTTGCTGGAACAGGATCTTGCATGGCTGGGGCTTACATGGGACGAGGGCGGCAGCACCGGCGGCGCACACGCGCCCTATTACCAGAGCGAGTGCGGGGACATCTATACCCAAAGCTACCGCAAGCTGGAGCAGAGGGGGCTGGTGTACCCCTGCTTTTGCTCCCGCTCCCAGCTGCACGCCGCCAGCGCACCCCACACCTCGGACGGCAACGTCATCTACCCGGGCACCTGCCGGGGGCTGACGCCGGACGAAATCGTGGAAAAGCGCAAAAAGAAAGCCCCTGCCTACCGCCTGATGGTGCCGGACGAGGAGATCACCTTTGCGGACGGCTGCATGGGTACCCACACGGAAAACCTGCTGCGGGACTGCGGTGATTTCTATCTGCGCCGGGCAGACGGGGTGTTTGCCTATCAGTTGGCGGTGGTGGTGGACGATGCCCGCATGGGCGTCACCGAGGTGGTGCGCGGGGCAGACCTGCTATCCTCCACGGCGCGGCAGCTGTACCTGTACCGTCTGCTGGGCTTGCAGCCGCCCCGCTTTGCCCACTGCCCGCTGCTGCTGGCGGCGGATGGGCGGCGGCTGTCCAAGCGGGACGGCGACCAGAGCCTTGAAAACCTGCGGGCAAAATACACCGCCCCGGAGATCATCGGCAAGCTTGCCTATGCCTACGGCTTGCAGCCGGAGCCCGCGCCCCGCACCCCGGAAAGCCTTGTGCCGGACTTTGCGTGGGCAAAAGTCCCCAAGCAGGATATCTGCCTGCCCGAGGGGTTGTTCTGAAAAAGGAAATGAAAAAAACGACCCCTGCCAGCGCCAAAGGCGCTGACAGGAGTCGTTTTTTCTTTCTTCCTTAGGCTCTCCGCACCTGGGGCAGCTGGCTGCGCTCGGCGGCGGTAAAGGCGCTGTCCAGCACCAGTGCCAGCAGCGCACCCAAGGCTACGTCAATGCAGCTGTGCTGCTTGAGCAGCACGGTGGAGCAGACGATGGAAATGCACAGCACAGCGGCTGCGGGACGCATCCAGCGGCGGCGTGGTACATCAAAGATATGGCTGCGGTAGTACGCCAGCAGCAGTGTCACCGAGTTGAATACATGGATGGAAGGGCAGACGTTGGTGGCGGTGTCGGTGCGGTACAAAAAGCGCACCACCCGCGCAAAGATGTCGCTGCCCGGCACCCAGTAGGGGCGCAGGTCCAGCGCTGTGGGCAGCACGGCGTAGCAGGCCAGTGCAATGGTCATGCCGGAAAACAGCGGCAGGCACAGCCGCCAGAAGTCCTCACGCGGGGCTTTCCACAGCAGATAGAACAGGGTGAAGGGGATCCATACGAACCATGCAAAGTAGGGGATCACCGCATATTTGCAGAAAGGGATCAGATCGTCCAGACGGCAGTGCACCAGAATGCTGCGCAGGGGGACGTTTGACTCCAGATAGTGAAAAACGGAAAGATAAAATATAGAATACAGCGCCATGAACCCGACCGGGTGGCGCGCAAGCCAGCTGCGTTTCATAGAATAGCCTCCTTTTGCAGAAGAGCAGAACTCGATAGCATTGAGAAATTATACGCCCGAACGATGAAGATTGCAAGAACGAAAGGTGAAAACTTTGTCAAGTGCTGAAAAAATAATTTGTGGAACTTGTAAAAAATGCCATCGCTCTTCTGCTGATAATACGAATCAGAGCGGCGGTTTCCTGCAAAAAGAAAAAATCAGATCACACTCTGCTCCAGCCAGCTGCCGCGGCGGAAGCGCAGATAGAAGCACAGCGAGCGGAACACCCAGTCCAGATACATTCCCATCCAGATGCTCAGCAGCCCGCCGCCGAAGCACAGCACTGCCAGATAGCAGAAGCCCACCCGGAACGCCCACATGGACACGATGCTCACGGTCATGGTAAACCGGGCGTCACCGGCGGCGCGCAGGATGTTGGGCAGGGTAAAGCTGGACGGCCACACGAACAGGGAAACAATGTTGAACCACACCATGATGTCCAGCGCCATGGCCTGCGCTTCCGGCGAGAGGTTGAACAGGGACACCGCGAACCGGTTGGCGAAGAAGAACGCCGACAGGTTCATCACCCATGCGCCGCAGTAGGCGGTCAGCATCAGGCGGCGGGAGTAGTACACCGCCTGCTCCTTTTCGCCCGCGCCCAGACACTGGCCTACCACGGTCAGGGCAGCCATGCCCACGGCGTTGGCGGGGATGTTCAAAAAGGTGGTGGTGGTATTTGCCACCGCATTTGCGGCAATGGCTGCCGTGCCAAGGGTGGAGGTCAGGCTGGAGACCGACAGCTTGCCGATCTGGAACATCCCGTTCTCGATGCCGGCAGGGATGCCCACCCGCAGGATGCGCCGGATCAGCCCGCCGTTCGGCGCCATTGCCCGCAGGCTGTCCACCCGCAGGGCGCAGTCCGGCTTTTGCAGCAGATACAGCACCACCGCGCAGGCAATGGCGCGGGACACAAGGCTGGCAAGCGCCGCGCCCATGACCCCCATGCCGAAGCCGTAGATCAGCACCGCGTTGCCGCCGATGTTCACCACGTTCATCACCAAGCTGGACAGCATACTGATCTTGCTGTTGCCCTGCGCCCGGAACAGCGCCGCACCGGCGTTGTACAGGCCGATGAAGGGGTAGCTCAGCGCCGAAAGCAGAAAATAGGTCTCGGCGTAGTGCATCACGTCCGCGTCAATGGAGCCGAAGATGCCCCGCAGGATGGCGTGCCGCCCGCCGATGACCACCGCCGCCACCAGCACACTGAAACTGGACAGCACGAATAAGATCTGCGCAGCCGCCGCCTTGGCGTTTTTTGGCTCCTGATGGCCGATGTACTGGCTGGTGACCACCGCACCGCCGGTGGCCAGTGCACTCATGATCTGGATCATCAGGGTGTTGAAGCTGTCCACAAGGCTCACGCCGGACACAGCGGCTTCGCCCACAGAGGATACCATCAGGGTATCTGCCAGACCAATGGTCACGCTTAATGCCTGCTCCGCGATCAGCGGCAGCAGCAGCGCCACCAGCGCCTGCCGTGGAAACAGGGGAGTGGATGTAAATTTGGACGATTTCATGCTGTCCTCCGTTGCAAATGACAAAAAAGCTCGAATACCCCTATCATACAGCGGAAGATGTCGAAATGCAAGTGATGTATACAATAATTTCCCTGCTCAGGCAAATTCTTTGCTGGGCACGGCAGGGTAGCCGTAGTAAACAACGTAGTCAAAGGGCACTGCCGGGTCAGCATTCCACTTGCCGGTGCAACTGCGCACACTGGCGGCAAGGCTTGCCGGGGTAGGCGGAGTGCCGGGGTCTACCTTGTCGGTGCACACGGTGTTCCACACCGCCGCGCCAAAGGCGGCGCAGTTGTGCCATGCCGACCACTTGTCCGCCTTGGCAAGGGCGGCGTTCACAGCTGCCAGCTGCTCCGCGTTCATGGACAGCTGTAAGCAGGTCAGGTTGACATAAAAATCCGGGAGATAGTGCGTATTATAGCTTTCGATGTTGTACCACAGCCCGGCGTGCTCCCGGTTGTTGCCCCGGGTGCCCATGGTAATGCTGGTGCCCGGCGCAATGGAAAGCCCGCCCACCGCAAGGTCGGCGTCAGTGTTGTTGGTCACCGCAAGAAACACATGACCGTCAATGTTGACGGGCGTATCCTTTTCCACATAGGTGGTGTAGAGCCGCAGCACCGCCACGGCATCCTCGGCAGGGGCAGAACCGGCGGCGTCTGCCGGGGTCTGCACCGCGCAGGGGGCAAAGCGGTAGGCTGTGCCGTGCTGGGCAAGGAAGGCGTAAGCGTTCCACAGCGAGGTCTCGGTGCCGGTGCGGGCGGTCAGGGTGCGGGGCTCTTTGGCTGTGGGCTGGGCAGCGGGCGCATCCTCGGCATAGGCAGTAAGGCTTATGCACAGCGCAAGGCCGAGGACAAGCAGCAGGCGGGAAAGCTTTTTCATGGGGGATTCCTCCGTATCAGCAATATTTTCTATAAGCTTAAAGCAATTTGCCGGTCAGGTCAAGCCGTTTGTTGCCCTTTACCCCCGGACATAGTTGTGTTAAAATAAGGTTGCAGCCCGCCCCGCTGTGCAGGAGAGGGGCGCTGCCTTGGTAAATGATAAGATATATGATAAGAAGGTAAGACCCATAAGGGGGTAAACTATGCAGCAAACTGCGCACAAGGTCGTTGTCATCGGGCACCGCAACCCGGACACCGACTCCATCTGCTCTGCCATTGCCTATGCAGAGCTGAAAAACAAGACCAGTGATCTGGTCTGCGAAGCCCGGCGTGCGGGCAAGATGAATCAGGAAACAGAATTCGTGCTGAAAAAGTTCGGGGTCACGCCGCCCCGGATGTGCACCGATGTCAACCCTAAAATTCGGGACGTGGATTACCGCCAGATCCCCGGCATCTCCGGCTCCACCAGCCTGCGCAAGGCGTGGGAGATCATGCGCGACCAGAAGATCGACACCCTTCCTGTGACCAGCGAGGATGACGAATTGCAGGGCGTCATCACGGTGAAGGATATCGCCACCGCCAACATGGATCTGTTCGACACCGGCATCCTTGCCAAGAGCCGCACCAGCTACCGCAATATTCTGGAAACGCTGGGCGCTACCATGGTGGTGGGCAGTGAGGACGCAGAGTGCACCACCGGCCACATCCGCATTGGAACCGCCACCCCGGAAATGCTGGAAAGCAGCATGGAAAAGGGTGATATCGTCATCCTGACCAACCGCTACGAAAGCCAGCTCTGCGCCATCGAAAAGGAAGCTTCTCTCATCATCATCTGCAACGGCGCGAAGGTGGGCCGCACCATCCAGCATATCGCCGCCGAGACCGGCGTAGCCATTATGAGCGCCCCCTGCGATACCTATGCGGCGGCAAAGCTCATCAGTCAGTGTGCGCCCATCTCCTATTACATGACCCGGGACAATATCATTAAATTCACCCTCGTCAGCCCGGTGGCAGACGTCACCCGCGTGATGGCAAAGGTGCGCCACCGGTATTTCCCCATTCTGGACGCAGACGGTAAGTACTGCGGCATGATCAGCCGCCGCAACATCATCAACCTGCGCAAGCGCCGCATCATTCTGGTGGACCACAACGAAGCCACACAGGCGGTGGAGGGCTTTGATCAGGCCGAGATCTTGGAGATCATCGACCACCACCGCATCGGCAGTCTGGAGACCAGCGGCCCGGTGTACTTCCGCAACCAGCCGGTGGGCTGCACCGCCACCATCGTCACCCAGATGTACGATGAAAACGGCGTGACCATCCCGCAAAAGACAGCCGGTCTGCTGCTGGCCGCCATCCTGTCGGATACGCTGGTATTCCGCAGCCCCACCTGCACCCCCATCGACGTGAACGCCGCCAACCGTCTGGCGAAAATTGCCGGGGTGGACATCAACGAGTTTGCCAACGAAATGTTTGAAGCCGGCGAAAAGCTGGACGGCAAGACCGCCGAAGAGGTCTTTTTGCAGGACTTCAAGGTGTTCATGTGCGGCGATATCCGCTTTGGCGTGGCGCAGGGCAGCTATATGACCCGCAAGAACCTGACCGCCGCCGAGGCGCTGCTGAAGCCGTATCTCGAGGAAGCACGCAACAAGCAGAACGTGGAAGATATCTATATGCTGCTGACCGACGTGCCCAAGGAGGAGAGCGTGGTCATCTGCAACGGACGCTACGCCGCCGAGGTGCTGTCCGACGGCTTTGACACCCAGCCCGCTGCCGATGCCAGCTGGACGCTGCCGGGCGTGGTGAGCCGCAAAAAGCAGTTCATCCCCGCCCTGATGACTGCTTATCAGGAGCTTTGAGGGAAAGGAAAGCTTCCTCGCCCTCTCAGTCTCGCTTTGCTCGACAGATTCCCCTTTTTGTCGCTTACGCAACATCTTCCCCCGGTGCGGGGGAAGTCTTTCCTCAAAGGGGGAGCCCTTGGCAAAACAGCAAACGTTACATGGACTGCCAAAGCCTCTCACTCTGGGAGAGGTGGCATCGCGGAGCAATGACGGAGAGGGCGAGCCCGGTAAAGGTTTAAATGCTATGTTCAACTTTTCAAACAAAAAGGACCGCACTCCGCCCGTTCTGCCGGAAGGCACAGTGCGGCGGCGCTACACCATCACCGGGCAGGTGCAGGGAGTGGGCTTCCGCTACCGTGCGCGGTACGCCGCGCAGACCCTTGACCTGACCGGCTGGGTGCAGAACGAGGATGACGGCAGCGTGACGCTGGAAGTGCAGGGCGACCCGGACAAATTTCTCACCCTGTTCGCCATGATCCAGAAAAGCGACTATATCCAGATCACCGGCATCCGCCAAAAGGACATCCCGCCCGATCCGTGGGAGCGCGGGTTCTCGGTAAAGGGGTATTAAAAAAGACGATTTGAAATGCGCGCCGCGTGTGCTGTGCGCATAAGCAGCGGAAAAATTATTCTAAATTTGCAATGCCGGAAGATCTGTGGATCTTCCGGCATTGCCTTTTCACGGGGAGGGGCGACCAAAGGGCGTGACTGAGCGGGTGCAAGGCGCAAAAAGCCCCGGAGGGCGGTTGCTCTCCGGGGAACGATGTTGATATTATCAGGTCTTGGGGTAGTTGAGGTTCTTGACCTGAATTGCGATTGCAGCATAGCTGCCCTTTTCATTGGTTCTGACAACGACAGCAGCCTTTGCCCACTCGGTGTCGAGCTTCACGTTGCTGTTGGTAGCATCGATTTTGCCAAGCTTCTCGGTGATCAAATTGACAAGGCCAGCTACGAGACCTGCAGTCTTATAGTCTGCCGACAGGGTAACAGTCACATACTGCTCTGCAGGATTGACGCCCTTGACATCAAAATCAACAAGGAGAATGCCAAATGCACTGGTTTCAGCCTTGATTCGTGCATCCAGCAGTTCTGCAGTCTCTTTATAGAGCTTGCTGTCATTCTTGACCTTGCCATCGTTATCGCACAGCTTTACAGCTTCGCTCTTTGTACCGAGCTGCTTCCGGATCGCTTCTTCCTTCTGTGTGTCTGCGCTGCCGCCACCGCCGGAACAGGCAGTAAACATCAGCATGGCCATTGCGCCTGCAAGCAGCAGAGCGACGATCTTTGAAAGTTTCTTCATAAGGGTATCCCTCCAATCAGCTTTTTGTGGTTATGTTTCTTTTTTTGGAAAGACTTTGCGCAACCGTTGTCGTCTTTCTGCCCTGATTATATCCGACCGGTGACGGTTTTGTCAATCGGAAATATAGCTAAACTTCCTGAAACAGTTTCGTGAAAAAGGATGAAAACAGGTCGGGTTTGTTGCAGTTCTGGTATATTTTCAGGCTGATTTTGTCGACAACTTTTCAAACGCCCTTGTCCCCGCCCCGGCGGCGAGACTTTGCCGGACACGGAAATACTTAAATTTGGACATATGTTGTGTCGAACCTCTATTTTGCCTTTTTACACATTTTCACCACGTTTTAGTGGTAAAATCATGTCCAGATTGAAACGAACTCGGAGGAAGTACCCATGCAACACTGTCCCGCCCGCGCGGCACAGCGGCTGGCGGCGGCAGTTCTGGCGCTGGTTTTGCTGCTGTGTGCCTTTTTGCCCCGTGCCCACGCCGCTGAGCTGAAGGAGAAAAACGGCATCCGGCTGCTCAGCTTTGACACCAGCCACATCCTTTCCATCGGCAACCAGACCTCCGGCAAGTGCAGCTTGTACGCACTGCGCTACGCCCGCACCATTCTGGACGGCAAGGTCTGCTCCGGCAGCGGGATGTGGTCAAACGGTGCGGTGTGGTCCGCTGCGGGCTACACGGGGTACGCCGGCACCCGCGCCGAGTGCCTGAAAAAGCTGTACAGCGAGCTTTCCGCCGGGCGTCCGGTGATCGTGCACCTGAAAAATACCACGGTCAGCGGGGTAAAGCGCCACGCAAACCGCACCTCTACTTATGAATACCACCTGACCTCCTCCGGCTGGGACGCGGTGAACTACCCCCACATTGCCACCAGCAGCACCTACGGCCACTGGGTGTGCGTGGCGGGCATCTCGCCCACTGCCGACCCGGAAAACCTGACCGAGAGCGACTTCTACGCCCTCGACCCCGCCCGGGTCACCGCCAATGGCCGTCTTGCGGTCACCCGCCTGCTGGACGATACCCTATGGGTGGAAAATTCTCCCCTCAAAGTGCTGGGGTGAAATACGCTCCCAAAGCCCGCCTGCCCGGCGGGCTTTTTTTCGCCTTTTTGTGACAAACCCCGCCTGCTGTGGTACAATAAAAGGGTATCGAACCAAGACAGAAAGGACGTTTCCATGCAGCTGTTTGAACTGGTCAGCCCACGGCTGTTCCGCCCGCTGGCGGGGCCCAACCGGGCGTTTTATGCAGAGCTTTTGCTGCTGCTCTGGGAAGAGTGCCGCCATACGGCAGATTACAGCATTTCCCGCGCCGAAGCCGTCTCCCGTGCCGAGGATTATTTTGCCGCGCTGGCAAAGCCGCTGGCGCTGGACGCCGACGGCGCGGGCGATGAGGACGAGCAGCCCACCCGCGACCCCCATACGCTGGCGGTGGGCTTTCTGCTGCGTCTGCGCCGCACCGGCTGGCTGGAGGAGCAGCCCGGCAGCTACGAGACGGAGCCCACCCTTGCCTTTATGCCGGAGGTCACCCCGCTGCTGGATGCGCTGGAAGAGATATTGAACCCCCGGGTGGTCACCTACACCGGCAAGCTGTATAAGGCGTGGCAGCTGCTGGGCAGCATCGGGCAGGAAAAAAGCCCCTACGAGAACGTGCTGCGGGAGGTGGCGGCAGACCTTGAAACTTTGAACAAGTCCCTGCGCGCCCTCAACGCTTCTATCGGGCATTATATCGACCGTCTGACCCATAACCGCACCCCGCAGGAGGTGCTGGAACTGTTCGATCAGTACGAGGAAAAGGTGGTGGCGGCGGCGTACCATCGCTTTAAAACAAGCGATAACCTGTTCAATTACCGCGCCTATCTGGAAGAAGAACTGGACGACTGCGAGCAGAACCAGCTGCCGCGCTTAGCGCTGGATTACGCCCGGGTGGAGCGCTGCGCCCCCGGTGAGGCTGCACCCCGGGTGCGTGCCCTTATCCAGCAGCAGCGGGACGCGCTGGAAGAGATGAGCACCCTGATGAAGGAGATCGACGCCAGCCACATCCGCTACCGCAAGCGGGCGGTGCAGCGGGCACAGTTTTTGCTGCTGAGCGACCGCTCGGCGCAGGGCAGCGTCACCGCCCTGCTGCGCCGCTATGCGGAGGACATCCGCAGCCCGGAGCAGCTGTTTGAGCCGGACGATGGCCCGGTGGCAGCGCGGCTGCACCTGTACCCGGCGGCAGTGTTCGGCGCAAAGCCGCTGTATCCCCCCGCCGCGCCCCGCACCGAAGCGCCCCTTGCCCCGGTGCGCACCGAACCCCTGGACCCCGAACGGCTGCGGCAGGAGCAGCAGCTTTTGCTGGACTACGCCCGCCTTGCCGTCACCGAGGAAAACGTGGCGCTGCTGGCGCGGCAGGCACTGGCTGCCCGCGGGCAGGTGAACGCCTCCACCCTTGTGGAGGAATACCCGAACGATTTTACAGGCATCATCGGCCTGCACACCTATTCCCAGTCGCCGCACCGGGAGTATGATATCACCCTGACCGGAAACTGGGTGGAGCGCGGCGGCTTCCGGTTTCAGGATTTTGTCCTGACCCGCCGCAAGGAGGTAAACACGGATGGCAACCATTGATCTGCTGGAAGAGACCGCAAACTATCTGCTCAACCACTGCTTTGTGCTGGGCTGTGTAGAGGAACAGCGGGCGAAATATCTGTATATTCAGGATCACCTCAACGAAGTACGTGCGGTGTTCAAGCCCTTGGGCTACGCGGTGCTTTTGTACCCCGCGCCCATGCAGGCGGCGGCGCTGGTCAACGAGCACGAGGGCAGTCAGGCACGGCTGCTCAAGTACGAAAGCATTTTGCTGCTGGTGCTGCGGCTTTTGTACCTGCAAAAGCGGGAAAGCCTTGCCGCCAGCGCGGACGAGGTGCTGGTGACCGTAGAAGAAGTGCAGGCCGAATTGCAAAAAATGAACCTGCCCCGCAAGCTGGATCAGCAAACGCTGGAAAAGCTCATGCGCACCCTGCGCCGGTACAATCTGGCGCGTCCGGTGGGACGGCTCTCCGGGCTGGACAGCCGCATTGAGGTGTTCCCCACGGTGCTGCTGGCGCTGCCGGATGCCGACCTTGCGGATGCCGCCGCCGAGAGCGCCCGCACCCGCACCGAGCTTGGTCTGTACGAGCGCCCGGAGGGCGCAGACACGGAAGCAGGGGAGGTGGAAGCATGATCGAACTCAAGCGCCTGAAACTCATCAACTGGCACAACTTTGAAAATACCACCTTCGACTGCGCCCGCCTGACCTATATGATCGGCGTGAACGCCGTGGGCAAGACCACCATTCTGGACGCCATCCGCTACTGCCTGACCACCAACCGCAACTTCAATGCGCTGGGCAATAAAAAGAGCGGACGCACCCTGCAAGGCTCTGTCCACGCCAAGCAGCGCGGCGAAAACGCCTACCGCCGCCCGGGGCATACCGTGGCGTATATCGGGGCAGAGTTCTGGGACAGCGTCAAGCACACCAGCTTTGTCATTGCGGTGCGGGTGGAGTCCGAAGGCCCCATGCAGGAGCTGCACCCCGGCGACCAGACGTGGTATATCTCGGAGGACGGCATCACGCTGGAACAGCTGCCCTTTATCGACCCGCGCACCGGTGCGCCCAGCGCCAAGGAGGACTTCAAGCCCGCCGAAGGGCGGCTTTCCTACACCCGCAGCCCCAGCGAAGCGCGGGACCGCATCTGCCGCGCACTGGGCATCGGACGCGCAGCCAGCCCGCTGGGCAAAAAGTTCAACGAGGTGTTCCAGATGGGCACCAGCATGGACGAGATCCCGAACTTCCGGGAGTTTCTGTACCAGTACATCCTGCCCCAGCCGGAGCTGGACTTGGAAGCCTTGCAGGGTGACCGCTTGGAGCTGGAAAACCTGCACGCCGTGCTTGCCGAAGCCCAGACCCGCGCCGATGCGCTGGACGAAATCGTCCGCTATGGCCGCGAAGCCACCGAAAAACAGACCGAAGCTCTTGTGAACCGGGGTGCCGCTCTGCTGGCGCGGGCTGCTGCCGATGCCGGGGAAAAGGCTGTCTGGCAGGAGCGGGTGGACGCCGGACGCCGCCAGCAGGAAACGCTGCGCACCCGCTACGCCGAAGCCAAGACCGCCGAAGCGGAAGCCCGCCGCGCCTACCTGACCGCCCACAGCGCCGCCGGTGCCAGCGGCGAAGGCCGCGCACTGGACGCCCTCAGCGAGGAGCTGGCGCACCGGCAGACCGCACTGGATGCCGCCGCCCGCCGCGCCGATACCGCCGAAAAAGCCGCCGAAAAGACCGGCAACCTGCTGGCTGTGCTGCGCCGCAGCGGCTTTGCCGCCGGGCAGAAGCTGGCAGACCTGACCCCCGACACCCTGCCCGCCCTGACCGACTGGCTGACCGCACAGGAAAAGCCGCTGGAAGAAGCCTATTTTGCCGCCCGGCAGCACACCGCCGCCCTGCAGCGGCAGCAGACCGAAAAGCGCGCCGAACTGGATGCCGTATCCGGCGGCAAGTGGGTGTACCCCCACGGGGACGCCGCCACCCGGGTGCGGGACGCCGTGAATGTCGAGCTGAAAAGCCGTGGCATGGAGCCGGACGCCCGCATCTTCTGCGAGCTGCTGAACGTGGAGGATGAGAGCTGGCAGGACTGCGTGGAAGCCTGTCTGGGCGACCGCCGGTTTGATATCCTTGTGCCGCCCGCCCACTACGCCGCCGCAAAGAGCGCCTTTGTGGCGCTGAAGGACAAAGTCGGCCCCATCAGTCTGCTGGACACCCCGGGTCTGCGCAAGGCCAACCGCCGCGCCGACACCGCCCCCGCCGACAGTCTGGCGGCACAGGTCACCAGCGAAAACCCGCTTGCCGCGCAGTACGCCGACACCATCCTGCGCCGCATCGTCTGCTGCGACACCCCCGACACGCTGGAAAACTATCCCGACAGCGCCACCCGGGACCTTCTGCGCCACCATCCCTTCCGGTTGGAGCGTCTGCGCACCCCGCAGCGCTATATCGGTCTGGAAGCCCGCCGCGCCCGCGCCGGGGCACTGGCAGGGGAGATGAACGCCCTTGCGGAGGAGGTGCGCGCCGCCGCACAGGCAGAGCAGAACCTGAAAGCTGCATACAGCCAGTACCAGACCCTTTTGCGCGGCACAACACTGGAAGAGCTTGCCGCTCTGTGGGACGCCCGCGCCGCCCTGACCGCCGCCCGCGCGGCGGTGGACGAGCAGGCGGCAAAGCTGGCGGAGTGCCGCGAGAACCCGCTTTTGCAGCAGCTGTACAAGGAGGAAGAGGTGCGCGAAGCCGCATGGGAAGCCGCCCGTACCGCTGTGGAACAGACCGGCGGCGACCTGCGCGTGTGCGAAAAACAGATCACTTCCTGCGAGACCGAGCAGCAAAAAGCGGTGGACACCGCCGAAAAGAGCGCACAGGCCGCAGAAAGCTTTTTTGCCGCCCACCCGCTGGTGGAGCCGCTCTCCCGCAGCCGTCAGCAGGCGCTGACCGGGCCGGACAAGTCTCCCCGCGCCGCCGCGCAGGCCGCCGAAAAGGCACAGGCCAAGCTGGACGATGCCCTGACTGTCTACCTGAACAGCACGCTGGAACCGGCGCAGAAAGCCTACAACCAGCGCTATGTCTGCGATTATCCCTTGGGGCTTGCCGGGCTGGAACAGTACCGCGCCCAGCACGAGAGCCTTGTGCGCATCGATTTGGAGCGCTACGCCGCCCGCCTGGAGCAGGCGCAGCGGGACTGCAAGGACCGCTTCCGCAAGGATATCCTGTTCCGCATGAAGGACGATATCTTCAACGCCCGGCGGCAGTTCCGGGAGCTGAACAAGGTCATGGAACAGCTGACCTACGGCGAGGAGGTCTACCGCTTTGAGCTGGAACCCAGCCGCGACCCGCAGCTGGCGGCGTTCTATCAGGTCATCGTGGACAAGGGCAACCAGCAGATGACCGAGGGCGACTCTCTGGACAACCTTGCCGCCACCGCCGACCCTGCCTACGAGCGTCAGGTGGACGAACTGATGGAAAAGATCATGGCAGACGTGGACGAGAACACCCGCGCCCGACAGGAGGGACGCACCGCTGCCGGTGCCACCCTTTCGGACTATGTGGACTACCGCACCTATCTGGACTACGATATCAAGGTGACCAATCAGGTCACCGGGCAGCAGGCGTATCTTTCCCGCGTCAGCCGCGATTCCTCCGGCGGCGAGAATCAGGCACCCTTCTATGTGGCCATCTGCGCCAGCCTTCTGCAGATCTACCAGAAGAGCGAGAACAGCATCCGTCTGGTGCTGCTGGACGAAGCTTTCAGCAAGATGACCAGCGACCGCATCCGCCCCATGATGGAACTGTTCCGCCGCCTGCAATTGCAGGTGCTGCTCATCTCCACCGTGGAAAAGAGCACCGCCATCCAGCCCTACTGCGATATCACCTACTCCATCGTCCGCCACGGCGATGCCAACGCCATCGCGCCCTTTGTCCGCGTTGCAGCGGAGTGAGGTGCATAGCAGGATAAACAAAAAAGAAGCACGCAGCCGCGTGCTTCTTTTTTGTTTTACGCCTTTCGGTAATGGAACGTCTTATCCTTTGTAAGGAACATCGCCACGGTCACCGCCAGCGCGGCAAGCTCGGCGGCGGTGACAGCCAGCCACACGCCATCAATGCCCCACAGGGCGGGCAGCAGGAGCAGCGCGGCAAGCTGGAACAGCAGGGTGCGCAGAAAAGAGATGAGGGCACTCGTCACGCCATCGCCCAGCGCTGTGAAGAAGGAGGACGCATACACGTTGAAGCCCATGATGAGAAAGCTCAGCGCATACAGTCGGAAGGCGCGGCTGGTCAGCGCCAGCAGCTGGGTATCGTAGCCCACAAAGATGCGTGCCACATAGGGAATAAGCACCATGGATACGGCGGTCATGGTCACAGCCACCACAGCGATGAGGCGCAGGCTCTTCTGGTAGAGATTGTGCACCTCGGCATGGTTGCGCGCACCGTAATGGAAGCTGACGATGGGCGCACTGCCCACGGCATAGCCCACGAACACCGCCACGAACAGGAAGGCCGCGTACATGATGACGCCGTAAGCCGCCACGCCGTTTTCGCCGGCAAGCCGCAGCAGCTGGAAGTTATACAGGATATTGACCAGCGACATGGAAAGGTTGGTCATCAGCTCAGAAGAACCGTTGATACAGGCATCCCACAGCACGCGGCCGTAAAACTGCGTTCTGCACAGGTGCAGGCGGCTGGTATTGTGGTGGTCGATAAAATAGAACACCGGCAGCACGCCGCCCACCAATTGGCTGATAAGGGTGGCAATGGCAGCGCCCTCCACGCCCCAGTGCAGCATCCCCACCATTACCACGTCCAGCACCATGTTGGTGCAGCCTGCACCAACGGTGAACCAGAAGCCCAAAAGCGGCTTTTCGGCGGTGACGAAAAAGCTTTGGAACATATTCTGCAGCGCAAAGGGCGGCAGCGCCAGCATCAGGATGCGCCCGTAGCGCACGGCGTAGTCCAGCAGTTCTCCCTTTGCGCCCAGCAGCTCGGCGACCGGGCGCAGGAGCAGGATGCCCAGCACGGCCAGCACACTGACCGAGATGAGCGCTGCCAGCAGAAACATGGTAAAATAGCGGTCGGCTTTTTTGGGGTCGCCCTCGCCCAGCGTGATACCAACGATGGCGCTGCCGCCGGTGCCCAGCATAAAGCCGACAGTGCCCAGCAGCTGCGGCAGCGGCATGATGAGGTTGACCGCCGCAAAGGCCGTCTTGCCCACAAAGTTGGAGACACACAACCCGTCCACGATGCCGTAGATGGAGGTGAACAGCATGGTGCCGATGCAGGGCAGCA
>OIGO01000212.1_pt1 | contig 18570 bp, 15 predicted proteins | sample 1582251 | NCBI WGS metagenome assembly OIGO01 (sample SAMN02674607, study PRJEB24791) | human gut metagenome, SKBSTL069 | isolation source: stool | host: Homo sapiens | place: USA
CAGCCAGCCCGAAAGAATTTACGGACTGGCTGTATCAGCAGAGTAATGTAATTGTGGAACTGACTGAATACTAAATTTTTTTCTCGTTGTGAGGTTTCTGTGACATTTGGCTGATACTATAAAAAGAAAAAGGATGTGATACTATGCGAATACTGGTTGTTGAAGATGACCACCTTTTGAATAATACATTAAGCTATAATCTGTCGGCTGTCGGATATTCCGTGGATGGAGCTATGTCAAAGGCAGTTGCCATAAGATTTCTTGAAAAACAGGACTATGATTTAATTGTTTTGGATGTTAATCTGCCGGATGGGAACGGATTTGATATATGCCGTGAGGTAAAAGAACGCCGTCCTGATACCGCCGTGATTTTTCTAACTGCAAATGATATGGAAAGCGATATGCTGAAAGGATTTGAGTTGGGCGCAGATGATTATGTAACAAAGCCCTTTCCTATCAGCGTGTTCCAAAAGAAAGTATCTGCTTTACTGAACCGCATTTCAGCACAATCCGGCGGCGATTTCTACGATGATGGGAATTTATATATCAATTTTTCCGAACTATCGGCGTGTCTTGCGGGGCAGCCGATTACCTTTACACCGTTGGAATATCGCTTATTAAAGGTGATGACAAAAAATTCTCAAACTGTCCTGACCCGGCAAGTATTGCTTGAAAAACTGTGGGATGTAGATGAAAATTATGTAGACGAACACGCACTTACCACAACGATCAGCCGCATCCGCAGTAAAATTGAAACGAACCAGCATTCCTACATCAAAACCGTTTACGGCATGGGCTATATGTGGATTGGAGGAGTGCAAAAATGATTTCAAAAAAACTCTCCTTAAATAAAGTCTGCATAATACTGGCAACTACCATTTTACTTTTATCCGTGGTCATGTTTTCGGTTCTATATATCCTGACTAAAAAAATGTCTGTGGCATTTTGTGGCATGGTGTTCAGTCTGCTTTTCCTACTTTGTGTTGCTGTTTTTGTGATACTGATACGGCGAAAGCTGACTTTGTTTTCTGAAATGCTTTGCTGCACCTTAGACGAGATGATGAATGGAAAAATAGATATATCGCAGGTTGCCGAAGAAGAAAACTTATTTTATAAAATCAATCATCGGCTGGTGCGTCTCTATGAGGTCATGCAGGAAAGCAAAAACAGCGTTGCCAGTGAACGAGCTGACTTACAGGAATTGATTTCCGATATTTCTCATCAAGTAAAGACGCCGATAGCAAACTTAAAAATGGTAAATGCTACCTTATTAGAACAAGAAGTGCCACAGGATAAACAGCGGGAATTTCTACTTGCCAGTGGCACACAGCTTGATAAACTGGATTTCTTAATGCAGGCTATGATAAAAACTTCCCGGCTTGAAACAGGTGTTATCTCACTTGAAAAGAAACAGCAGCCTATCTATGATACCCTTGCTATGGCTCTGGGCGGTATCTTTCTGAACGCTGAAAGAAAGCACATACAAGTTGAAGTAAACTGCCCGGAAACATTGGTTGTTTCCCATGACCGCAAATGGACAGCAGAAGCCTTATTTAACATATTGGATAATGCAGTTAAGTACACACCAGAGTACGGTTCTATTCGTGTTTGCGTTGAAAGCTGGGAAATGCACCTGAAAATCAGCATTACCGATACCGGAAAAGGTATTCCTGAAAACCAACAGGGAGCGATTTTTAAGCGCTTTTATCGGGAAGAAGATGTCCACGATATAGAGGGAATCGGCATTGGGCTGTATCTTGCAAGGGAAATTATTAGCTTACAGGGCGGTTATATACAAGTGACTTCTCAGGTAGGGGCAGGTTCAACATTCTCGGTTTTTCTTCTCCATGAATAACCTGTTTTTTGAAATGTCACAGAATTGTGACATTTCAGGGCAACTTACTATGTCGGCTGTGACATTTCTGTGAGAATTACCCTTTATAATGAAGCCATCATAAGAAAGGATGGTGTTCTCTATGAGCATTTTAGAAACAAAAGACTTGAAAAAATACTATGGTACCGAGCCGAATATCACAAAAGCTCTGGATGGTGTAACTCTCGCTGTCGAACAGGGAGAATTTGTTGCTATTGTGGGTACTTCCGGCAGTGGAAAGTCTACCTTGCTCAATATGATGGGGGGCTTGGATGTTCCCACATCTGGTAGCGTTAAGGTCAAGGGAAAGGATTTGTCAGGGCTGGATGATGAACAACTCACCATTTTCCGCAGACGCAATATAGGGTTTATTTTTCAGAACTACAATCTGGTTCCTATTCTCAATGTTTATGAAAATATCGTTTTACCTGTAGAACTGGATGGTGATACAGTAGATAAAAATTTCATGGAAGAAGTTGTGCAAATGCTGGCACTTGGTGATAAGCTCCAAAATATGCCGAACAACTTATCCGGCGGTCAGCAACAGCGTGTAGCGATTGCTCGTGCCCTTGTATCAAAGCCTGCCATTATATTAGCCGATGAACCAACGGGCAACCTCGACAGCAGAACAAGCAGCGATGTATTGGGACTGCTGAAAGCAACAAGCCAGAAATTCCATCAGACGATTGTGATGATTACCCACAATAGCGAGATCGCCCAGCTTGCAGACCGTATTGTCCGCATTGAGGACGGCAAAATTGTAGAATAAGGGGGGCGAAAACTATGAATGATATTTTATTTGGAAACAATAATAGTGCTATTATTACCCGCCTTGCTAAAAACAATTTTTCCGCAAATAAGCGTAGGAACTTGTTTGCAACGATTGCACTTGCCTTAACAGCATTTATGATAACTTCTGTATTCAGTATTGGTTTTAGTTATTTTGAAACCTACAAAATACAACAAATTCGTACTATGGGGACAACAGCAGACGCAGCAATCACGAATCCTACGGAAAATCAACTGCAACAGCTTGAAAACTCCAGCATTATTTCTAATATTGGTATTTCACAACGTCTTGGCAGTATTGATACAAGCAATATGGAAAATGCTTTATTAGGTTTAGTATGGTTGAATGATACAGAGTGGCAGTTACACAGACTGCCAACGGTTTCAGATGTGCAAGGTACTTATCCTATAGCCCAAAATGAAATTATGTTACCTACATGGGCACTTGAGCAAATGGGAATAACTACGCCACAAGTCGGAATGTCAGTGGAATTATCCTATCAGTTAGAATCTACGCAGAAAATTATGAATGAAGATTTTATATTATCTGGATATTACACAGATTATATATCAACTCGAACTGACCACAGAGGTTCTGTTTATGTATCGGCATCGTTTCGTGAAAGTACAAATATTCCTTTAACCAATGGCGGCAGTGCCATGATTACTTTTTCAAACGATAATATAAAACAAAACTGCAATACACTGGAAAATTCTCTCGCTTTAACAGACAAACAATCTTTGGAAGTTGTTCCTACAAATGAAGCGAATAATGCTGTGCTGATTTTCGGATTAGTTTTAATCATTTTTCTTATTGTATTTAGTGGATACCTGCTGATCTATAATGTTTTTTATATTTCAGTTTCAAAAGATACCCGTTTTTTCGGTCAACTCAAAACAATAGGAACGACAAAAAAACAAATCAAAAAAATTATTCGCAGACAGGTCTTGCAAACTTCTGCTCTTGGTATTCCGGCAGGTCTTATGCTGGGCGGGCTTTTTTCTTTTTGGGTTGTTCCGTATGCGCTTAATATGATGTATTCCGGTAATACAGATACAGGAATAAAAATATCTTTTTCTCCCCTCATTTTTATAGGTGCAGCTGCCTTTGCATTTTTGACCGCTTTTATTGGAAGCAGGAAGCCTGCTAAAATAGCAAGTTCAATTTCTCCGATAACCGCTCTGCAATATACGGGAATAGAAAAAATCAAAAAGGAAGTCAAGCACAAAAAAAGTGGTATTAAGTTATATCGAATGGCGTGGGAAAATGTTTTTAGAAAAAAGAAAAGTGCTTTGCTTGTTTTTGCTTCCCTATGCTTTGGTTTGTTCTTGTTCCTTATAAGCACAGGACTGTTATCCAGTTTAAGTCCTCAAAATTTTGTTAATCAATGGGGAGATGCTGATTTTGTGCTAACATATCAAATGAGTGTTGACGGCGAGCCGATTACAGAAGAAATACTGGCAGAAATTCAGCAGATTGAAAATATAGACGATTTAAGATTAACCTATTCTCCTGCGTCTGTGGTAATAAATGTTGAGTATGATGATACTGTATTTGGAAACTATATAAAATCTCTTGACGGTGTCTCCGGCATTGATTTTTCAACTCCTGAAAAAATCAATGCCTATACACAATATTTTTTCAGCAGAATTTATGGAATTGATACCCAATATGTACAGGAATTAAATCAAACAACGGAAAACCCTATTGATATAGATCGTTTTGAAAATGGCGAAACGCTCTTGTTTTCAAAAACTCTTGACGAGGGGGGAAAAAGTCTATTTCAACCCGGTCAAAAGGTAACAATAGAAGCACAGAATGGACAGCATACATTTGTCATTGGGGAGAACTTTTTGTGGGATAGTTTTCACAAGGAACGGGGGCATATGATGGGGACAGCACCGGACATTTTTATCAGTCAAAATGCAATGAAAGAGCTTTTCCCCAACTACAAGATAATCCGTGTTGCATTTAATACAGATGGGAAAAACGATGTTTCCATCTTAAACCAGTTAAAAATTCTTACGGCGGCACAGCCGGAAATTGAGATTATTTCCCGCTATGAAAAAGCGATAGAGATGAATGAGTACATCGTTACAACAAAAATTTTAGGAATCGGATTATCTCTTGTCCTTTTGCTCATTGGAGTAATGAATTTTATCAATACAATGGTTGTTAATGTTAACACAAGACGGCACGAATTAGCGATTCTGGAAAGCATCGGAATGACGAAAAAGCAAGTAAAAAAAGTTTTGCTATATGAGGGATTATTCTATTGGGGGATATCATTTGCCTTAGTTATAACTGTTGGAACAGGACTTTATATGCTCTTATATTTTGCATTTAAGCAAATGGTTTCTTATGCCGTATTAACCTATCCCTTATTACCTTTAATCCTGATAGCAACAATTATTTTAGCTGTTTGTCTTTATGTGCCTATTAGCACTTATAATACTGAAATTAAGGACAGCGTTGTAACCCGCTTACGAACAACAGAGTAGTTCCTCAAAAACCCAGAAAGCTGGAAACATAATTTATCGTTTCCAGCTTTTCTATTAGCTTTATAGACTAAGGAATAATGTATAAGCGTGGTTTCGTCATATTTGGTGTGGTATCTTTAACTATGGGAAACTCCCCGTTCCCACTTGCTGACGGCCTTGTCGGACACGTACAGCGTCGCGGCAAGCTCCTTCTAGGTCATCCCCTTTTCTCTGCGCAGCTGGGCCAGAAAGCGGCCAAATGCAGCCTTATCCAATTCGTACATATCTTCTGCCTCCTTGCGGGCGTCTGCCGCCCCTTTCTGGCCTTATTATACCGGGCCGCGCCCTCCCGCGCAACCGACGGGCGGTAGAATCAGCGCCCCTTCGTTTCTTTTATGAAAAAACGCCGCACAGTTTCCCGTGCGGCGCTTCGCCGTTCTATATCGATCGTCCGAAAGGCCGAGCAACCCGATAAAATAGCCTTTCATTCCCCGGCAGAGGACCTGCTCGATCAGGCCCGCCCGCCGGAAGGGATCAAGTTCAGGACTCGAAGACCTTCCTGACCGCCGGGCTTGCCTCGATGATGCGGACCAGCAGGACGCCCAGCACGGTGCAGCTGATGAGCTCACCGATGCCCACGGAGATGCCGTTGGTGACGCAGGCCAGCCAGAGGGGTGCGCTGGAAGAGGGGTCCGGGAACATCACCGCGATCTCGATGCCGATGATGACGGCATTGAAGACCACCGGGGGCAGCGAGGCCGCAAGGGCCAGACCCTTGAAGCGGATGTTCCGCAGCTTGTAGGTCACGAGGCAGGCCAACAGGGTGGCCAGAGTGCCGAAGATGACGTCCACGATGGTGGAGCCCAGCAGGTTTGCCAGGAAGCAGCCCAGCACCACGCCGAAAATGTACTCGGCACCAAACACGGGCAGCAGGCAGAGCGCCTCGGCCACACGCACCTGCACAGCGCCGTAAGAGAACGGCTGCAGTGCCATGCAGAGCACGACGTAAAGGGCTGCGACCATGCCGCAGCGGGCCAGTTTACGGACGGAAAGGTTCTGATTTTTCATCGTATAACTCCAGCGGTTTGATTTTGACCGCACGGGGACCGCCAGCCCCCGTGGGTTTGGCCCGGCATGGTTCGAGACACGCCGGGGAGCCTAAAATCCTAAGTTGCTCTTTAAGGAGCCGTACCCGCAGGCACAGCGTGAAGAATTATACCATAGTTTGGGCCGGAATGCAACGGCGATACGAAAAAAGACTGCCGCACAGCAGCAGTCTTTCCGTGATATGCTCAGTCTCGGGGCTTGCCCACATAGACCAGCGCAAGGGTGTCGGGGCCGGTGTTGGCCGAGACGACGCCGCCCAGATTGAAGGTAGTGAGCGGAGCCTTGCCGAAGGCTTTGCGGCAGGCTTTTTCCAGCTCAGCGGCCTGAGGGATGGAGGTGTGGCCGATCATATAATCGAAGTCCTCCACGCCCTCGGTGCGCTTTTTGCACAGGTCGATCATGGCAGGGATGACCTTGTCGTCGCCGCGCACCTTGCTCTCCACCCTGGTCTTGCCGTCGATGAGGGTGATGATGGGACGAATGCCCATCAGCTCGCCCATGACCGCGGCGGCGGCAGAGATGCGGCCGCTCTTCTTCATCTGCTTGAGGCTGTAGGGTCCGAGGATGACCTCCATCTTGTTCATCTGGGTCTCAAACTCGCTGATGACGTGGCGGAGCTCCGCACCGTTCTGCAGCTTGCGGGCCATCTCGCACAGATACCAGCCGAACACCATCGAGTAGGTGTGGGGGTCGAGCAGATGGATGTTCAGGTGATGTTCCGGGCGCTCCTCCCGCAGCATCCCCTGGGCCATGACGGCGTTGTTGTAGGTGGAAGAACCGGAGCGGTTGATGGGGACATGGATGACATCGGTGTAGCCCTCGTCCACATACTGGCAGTATTTCTCACAGAACTGGATGGGGGTGATGGCAGCCGTGGAGGGGATGCCCTTGGCGGCGCGCATCTTGTCGTAGAACTCCTCGGGGGTGTACTTTTCACGCTCCACGATGTCTTCGTCGTCCAGCAGGATGTGGAAGCCCATAATGTCGATGCCGTATTTCTCGGCCAGCTCCTGCGGGATGTCGCAGGAGGAGTCGGTCAAAATTGCGATTTTGCTCATAGTGTTCCTCATTTCCATTCGTAGTCTCGCAGGTGGCCGTGGTCCAGCAGCTCCGGGAAGTCCCACTGGCGCAGTACCTCGTATACGCCCACGGCGACGCTGTTGGACAGGTTCAGGCTGCGGCAGGTGTCCCGCATGGGCATCCGGATGCAGTGCTCCTGGTTAGCTGCCAGCAGCGCCTCCGGCAGACCAGCATCTTCCCGTCCGAACACGAGGTATGCCCCGTCCGGGTAGGCGATGTCGGTGTAGCGCTGGGGCGCTTTGGTCGTAAAGTAGTAGAAAGGCCCGTCGTTCTTCGAGAAGAAGTCATCCAGACTGTCGTAATAGCTGATGTCCAGATAGTGCCAGTAATCCAGCCCGGCGTGCTTGAGCTTCTTGTCGTCGATGGCAAAGCCCATCGGCCCCACCAGATGGAGGCGGCAGGCCGTGCAGGCACAGGTGCGGGCCACGTTGCCGGTGTTCTGAGGGATGCGCGGCTCCACCAGAACGATGTTCAGGGTCGGTTTTTCTCTCATCGCTGTTTATTCCTCCCCCATCGGACACAGGCGGGGCAGCAGCGGCTCGAACCAGACGCCGAAGCGGGGGTCCTGGTCGCAGCAGGGCGTTTTCTGGATGGCCAGCGCCACGAACTCTGCCGCGTTGTCTGCCGCCGCGCTCAGGGCGTTGCCCTGGATGAGCGAGCCGATGAGCACCGCACCGTAGAGGTCGCCCGTGCCGGGGAAGCTGCGGGCAATATGCAGCTTCTTGACCACGAAGCGGTCGCGGCCTGCACCGGCGCAGGCGATGTACTTGTCCAGCTGCAGGCCGGTGACCACCACGTTGGGGGTCAGCGACGCCGCCAGCTCATCGGCCAGCGCCCGGGCGCTTTCCTCGTCCAGCTGGGCGGGCAGCTCTTTTTCCAGCAGCAGGCCGGCCTCGGTGGCGTTGGGCAGGATGAGGTCGGCCCGGCGGCAGAGCTGCCGCATCCGGTCGATGAAGGCCGGGGTCACGGTAGCGTAAGCCTTGCCGTTGTCGCCCATCACGGGGTCTACCACCTTATAGGCCGAGGGCCAGAGGTCAAAGGCCTTTTCGGCCAGCGCGGCCTGCTCCTCGCCTCCGAGGTAGCCGGTGTAAATGCAGTCGAAGCTCAGCCCCAGCTCCCGGTAATGTTCCAGTGCGGCCTCGCCGTAGGCGCAGCCGTCCAGACGAGCCGGTGTCCCGAAGCCGCCGGTGTGGGTGGAGAGCACCACCGTGGGCAGCGCCACCGGCTGGACGCCCATGACGCTGAGCACCGGCAGGATGACCGCCAGACTGCAGCGTCCCACACCGGAAAGGTCATGGATGCAGAGAACTTTTTTCGGTTCCGTTATCTTCAGCAAAAAAGAAACCTCCTTCGCAGAATATGCCTTTTCCCATAAACCAAGCCAGCCCATAACCGGCCCAGTTTATCAGCATATCATACAGTATACCACATTTTCCTGCACAAAAAAAGCGTATAGTGAATCCTTTGGCGGAAATACTATCCTTGCAGCCCAAAAATTTTGATTCGAAGGGAGTGCCTCCTATGAAAAACGAACACACAAGCTCCACTGCCCCGCTCCTGATCGGCATGGCCGCCGGTGCCGCACTGGGTGCCGCCGGCGTCATGGCCACCAACACGAGCCAGCGCCAGATGCGCCGCACCGCCCGCAAGATCGCCAAGGGTGCCGAGCACGCCGTGAGCCAGCTGGACAAGATGGTGGGCGACTTCGTGGAGCATAAGATGGAGGGCTGACGGCCCCCGCATCGCGCAGAAAGGCCGGGACAGAGGGTTCTCCCCTGCCCCGGCCTTTTGTTGCAGCAAAAAAGCCAGCAGATAAATCTGCTGGCTCTTGGTCCGAGTGGCGAGAATCGAACTCACGGCCTCTTGAACCCCATTGTGCTTCTCTCGAAAACACAATGTACGATCCGATACTGCCTAGACTCAGTATCGTTAAATTTCAAATGTATTATATCATTCTGTTTCATTGGATGTCAAGACGTTTCATTCCTTTTGTGGTCAAATTGTGGTCAAACGACCCCGACAAATGACTTTTCTCCCCCAGCTAAGTTACATCGCGCAATTTCGATTTTCATCAATCGAAGTTGCGCTTTTTGTTTGCACGAATTATCTATAAGGAGGATTTGTCAACCATGTCAATGAACCATCGTTGTTTTTTCATCCTTGACAGAATTGTATGACCCTTGACTACTTTTACGGACAGGCCGGAGAACTCTTTTCGTTCTTCCGCATTCCAACGGCTCTTTTTCAGGAGCAGCAGTTTCAAGATCTGTCAACCGATGCAAAAACTCTGTACGGCATCCTGCTTGACCGTATGAGCCTTTCTGTTAAAAATGAATGGTTTGACAAAAAAGGTCGAGTGTTCATCATCTTCACGATTGAGGATGTCAAGAGGACTTTACGTTGCGCAGACGACAAAGCGACCAGACTGCTCCGGGAACTAGAAGAATTTGGTTTGATTGAACGAAAACGTCGAGGGCAAGGAAAGCCATGTTTGGTGTATGTGAAAAACTTTTCGGCAGAATCTTCAAAGGAGAGTGTCAAGAATCGTGATAATGACGATTCTTGTGGCTCTAAAATCGCTTGTCAAGACCCGGTAAAATCACGAGGTATTAAGAAGAAAGAGAATAAAACAGAGATGAATAATACGAATCCTATCCTTTCCGACGAATCGGAGAAGAGGAAAGCCACACACACATCACGATTGCGGCCTATTATAATGTGGACGAGGCTTTTCTTCAAACTCCCACTGCAGCATGGGAAAATCTATGGGATTGCCGTGCCGCGCTTCGCAAGTTGGTATTCTCCGTCTATTCAGAAAGCGATTTGAACCTTCCGTTCGGAAAAAACGGAAAATTCTTATTCCAACTTGGGTATACTCCTGTTGTGTCCGACATGAACAAAATCGTTCAGAAAACTGCCGCATTGTCTTTCCCCCAATGGGCGTTAGCCGTATGGGATATGGACACTGCAACATTATATATGGTCAAATACGACAGAAGTCATTGATTTTCTTTGTTTATCTGTGATACCATTCGTTACAAGACCAACGGCGTTGCTCTCTTCGCTTATGGTGGAGACTCCGGCACTCAAAGAAACTTTCCGAAAAACACAACGAGGTGACCATTTTTGAAACGTCGAACTTTTCTTGTCTGCACCGCTGCACTTTTTTGCGGTGCGCTTCTGGCAGGGGGCTGCACTCAAAAAGCTTCTCAGCCCGTCCTTCAGCAAATTGAATACTCCAATTTGGCAGATTCTAATACACAGGCTCTTCTTTCCAAACTTTTGCAGGATGCCGGCGTATCCGACCTGCGGATACGGACCTTCTTTGATCATGTGCAAAAGTTCAACAATGCTGTGGACCCGGCATGGCTCACCACAGGGTTTGAAAATGCCAAGCCTTCGGATCTGAAATACGACCCTTACTCCATGCAGGACGCATGGACGGAAAAATATGACACCTTCCCCGGCTGGAACTGTCGGATCACCGCTTGTGGGCTGTTCGGTGATTTTATCACTGTCACGGGCAAGGCAGACCTTGACTCAGCCGAGGACACCCTGTTTATGGACTATGAAACACTGGATTCTGACCCGGAATCCCTTTGCGGCGACGAACGGCAAAAGTTTGATGCGCTGTTCGCCCCGGTTAAAACCACCAATACGACCGATATTCCTACCCATTTGAAAACGATTCAACAGGAATGGAAGAAACGCGGTCTCTCCTTCGTAGAAGATGATAAGATCCGTCTCGTCTCCGTAGTCCTGCACGATCAGTTCTCTGAAACGGACAATTCTCTTATGATCGGTCATATCGGCGTTATGCTTCCCACATCGGATGCGGTATATTTTGTCGAAAAGGTTGCTTTTCAGGAGCCGTATCGCTTGTTGAAGTTCAAAAATCGAACCGAGTTGAGCGATTATCTGATGCTGAAATACGACAACTCGTGGGGACAAGACACCGCCCACACCTTTATTATGGAAAATTCAGATCTGATGGACGGCTGGCGCATATTGGACACAGCGGACTGAAATCTGAAATCTCTTCAATGCCAAAGAGCAGGGGCATATCTTCGCCTTTGCTCTTTTCCTTTTGCACTCTGTCCCGGTATCTCTACCACAGCTTTCAACATTGTCAACTGGTTTTCACGCCGTTCTTTACAGTTTTTTCGCATCGGCAGCTTATCTTTTTGCATTTCAGTCAAACACTTCGATTTTGTGCATATTTTGTTGTATCTTGTCCATGATGAATCTGAAAGAGAATCTGCCACCGCCTCATGTGAAACATGGGCGGTATTAACTAACAATTTCAAAGAAGCCGCAAAAATCATTGCCGCCTTGTTGAACAGCAAACAAAAGCGGTGACTTTCCGTATTATGGAAAGTCACCGCTTTCTCTTATGCTGTGCAGTGGTCGTTCACTGCACAGATTGATAAGAAGGAGAACTTAAATTTCATACCATCTGATTTCATTGGCATCCAGATGCAGGTCAAAGCTGTTGCCATCAGTCGTATAAACTGTGGTATCCTGCGGCTCGTAGGTGTTGTTCACCACACAATACTTGCCGTTCTTGACGTAGGCGTGAACTTCTACATTATAATTGGAGCTGAACCATGTATGCAGTTCCTCCTCGCTGTGGGTACTCCACAGGATAGCGCGGTAAAGGGTGCGGCTGTTGGCAAAACTGTAAGGCACACCGCTGATGTACACGGCACGACCCTTGCCGAAGTCGTGTGCCGCCATCTGCACTTCCTTATTCCGCTGCACCAGCACTTCCGTGCCTTCCAAGGCATAAATATTCTTCTTTCCCTCACCGAAGTCGATGGGCTGGTCAGCATCCTGCAGAATAAAATGGTCCGGGTGTTCTTCCCAGTTGTACTTGTCGTAGTTCAGGGTGAAGCCGTTTTCTTCCTCCACGCCCAGCACGCTGGCAAGCTGGAGAATGTGGCCCTGATACGGGTGACCGGAAGGCTCACCCACGCCGATAAAGCCGCCGCCGTTCCAGACGAACCGGCGAATGGCGGAGGAGATCTCCGGGTCTTCCCACCAGATGCCGCCGGTGTGTGCGGTGTCGGCATCGCCGACATTGATAATGACATCCAACGAATCCAGCAGATGCGGATCGTTCTTGATATCCTCAAAGCTGATAAATTTCACATCAAAGGGCGCACCGGACAGCATCTCAATGACACCGGCATAGCTATAGTTCTGCTTGTAATAGAGGGCGTGATGCACCATGTGACAGCCCCATGCCCGCATTTTACCCCAGCAGTTCAGCACCGCCACCCGTTTGACACAGTAGGGTGTGGTGCCCTTGATGTTCTCGTACAGTTCGCGGAACTCGTTGCAGACGCTCTCCACGTAGTCCACGAACTCCGGGAACTGCAAGGCCAGTTTCAAATAGCCGCCATAGCCAATGCGGTCGATGGGCTTGCGCAGGATGGCGCGGCGGGCTGTGACCCAGTTCTCCTTGGCTTCCCGCACCGGGTCGCCGCCCTCGTGGAAGGTGTCGGGGAAGAAGTACGGCAGGAAACGGCCCTCGGTGTACTTCACGCCCTCGATGTCAGAGATCAGACGCAACGTGGAGCCATTGCCCACGCTGCCCACCACGGCGTCCAGCCCGATGGTCTTGAACTCCGGCATAAAGGGCTCGGTGCCGATCCAGTGATCGCCCAGGAACATCATGGCTTCGCAGCCGCACTCGTGGGTGATGTCCACCATTTCTTTGGCCAGCTTTGCTACTTCGCGCCGCTGGAACGCCTGAAAATCACGGTATTCCTTGCTGGGCACTCGGTACTGGTTGTTATAGTAGCCCTGATCGATGATGTACTCCGGGCGGAACTTGTAGCCCACTTCCTGCTCAAACTGGTTGAGGATATAAGGGCTGACCGAAGCAGAGTATCCATACCAGTCCACGAACTTCTCCCGCTTCAGCTCGTCGAAGATCAGGGTGAACTGGTGGAAGAAGGTGGTGTAGCGGATGACGTTCACATACGGATGCTCCTGGATGAACTTCCGCAGACGCTCCATGGAATATTTGTGGGTTTTCGGCTGGCGCACATCAAACGTGATCTGATGCTCGAAATTCGTCCAGCCGTTGGTGGTGGCATTGTACATATGCACCGGATCCCAGATGAGATAGGCAAGGAAACTCACGGTATACTCATGGAACGGCACCGCCTGCACGGTCACGCTGCCATCCGCATAGCTCCATTGTTCTGGCGGCACAGGCTGGCCCGTAGAGCGATCCATGACCTCCCACCAGCGGGTGATGTCATCGTTGGTGTTCACCTGCATCAGCTCCGGGCTGATGCCCTTCATCAGCGGGATGGTCACGGTGTCGCCGGGGGCGGTGTAGAAGCCGGTCATGATGTAGCACTGCTGCACCTCGTCCGGGTTTGCTTTGGCCCACGCGTTATCCTTGCGCGTGGTATAATAGGTGGAATAGATCTTTGCATCGGCGTTTTTCAGTTCCTGCGGAAAATCCGTACCATCACAGTCACGGATGGCATCCGCGCCCCACTTTTTCAGAATCTCCAGCGTTTCGGGCACCACATCCAGGTCGGTCGGAATGGTAACGCGCCCGGTCTTGCACTTATCTTCCATAGTTTTCCTCTCTTATCCTTAATCCTGATAGGTTGCGTTGTAAATGGCCAGTACCGCCAGCAGCAGTGCCACGCCCACAAGCATGATGCCAAGCCCTGCCAGCTGTCCGGTCATTTTCCAGCCTGCCACCACCAATGCAATGGACAGCACAAACAGCACGATCATCAGCACGATGCGCAGGGCAGGATGCGTTTTCCAGAATGTTTTCATGTTTTGTCACCTTATCCTTTCAAGCCGCCAACCGTCATGCCCTGCGTCAGCTGCTTCTGCACACAGATGTACAAAATCAAAGTGGGCAGCATCACCAGCACAAGACCTGCGTACATGGTGCCGTACTGCGCAGCACTCTGCTGGGCCTGCATCAGATTCAGCAGACCCACCGGCAGAGTACGGGGTGCGCTGGTGGAACTCATAAGGGTCATGGAGATGATGTACTCATTCCAGAAAGACAGGAAGTTGAACAGGATAATAGTGATGATGGAGGGCTTTGCCATGGGGAAGATGATGCGGGTCATGGTGGAAAAATAGCTTGCACCGTCGATATAGGCGGCCTCCTCAAAATCGTGGGGCAGGGTGGCAAAGTAGCCCGACAGCAGGTAGATGGTAAAGGGCAGTGCCGTAGCTGCATACACGACAGCCAGAATGAACAGGTTGTTCAGCAAAAAGCCGCTGCCAATATGGTTTTTCAGCCACACATCACCATCACGCAGCATCAGGAAGATGGGAACTACGATATAGTTGACATTGATGAACAGACCTGCCATAAACAGCGTGTTCAGCAGCTTGCTCCCCTTGAACCGGAAACGGGACAGGCAGTAAGCTGCCGGAAGCGCAATCACCAGCAGTAGCACCAGAGCCAGTGCTGTGACCAGAACGGAGTTGAGCATATATTCGCCCATCTTGGCTCCATTCCACGCATTGACGAAGTTCTGCCAGTAGAATCCGGCAGGCAGTGCCCAGGGGTTGCCGTAGAACTCTGCGTTCTGCTTGATGGATGCCATAAACACCCATGCCACCGGCACAATGATCGTCACAGCCAGCAGGATCAGCACAAAATAGATGAAAAATTTGTACAGGCCCTCCGCCGAATGGGAGGATTTTTCTTCCGTTTTCTTCATGTTTTTCCTCCTTAAAACTCCAGCGGTTCACGGCTGGTGGCACGATTGACACAGGCGGACAAGGCAAACGAGAACAGGAAGATAACCACACCGATTGCCATGCTGTAACCGTACAGACCTGCATCTTTCTGGCTGTACATATAGTTCAGGGCCACATCCGAGGCACCGTTGGGCCCGCCGTTGGTCATCGCCTTGACAAACAGGAACGCCATATTGATGGTAGAAATGATAAAGAAGGTCAGAGTGGTACGGATGTTCGTCCAGACCAGAGGAATCGTGATCTGGAAGAATTGGGTCAGACGGCCCGCTCCGTCCAGATTGGCACTCTCGTACAAGCTGGCAGGCACCGAGGACATGGAAGCCATATACATCACCATGTAGTAGCCCACAGCCTGCCAGACCATAGCAATGATGATGGACGGAATGACCAGCTTTTCGCCTTTCCAGAGGATAGGGTCAGTCATATCCCGGAACAGCCCGATGATGCTGTTCAGCATGCCATTCTCCGGCTTATAGATGGCAGAGAAGATACCGGAGATGACGACCACAGACAGGATGTTCGGGATGTAGAAAATGATGCGGAAGAAATTCTGCCCCTTGATTTTTTCGCGGGTCAGGATGGCTGCAAACACCAGCGCAAACGCAAAGGTGATGATGGTAACGACCACCACCAGCAGGATCATGTTCTGCATGGAGCGGATGAACTGGGTATCCTTCAGCAGATGCTGAAAGTTTTTCAGCCCGACAAAGGTTTCGTTTGGCGAGTAGGCTCCACGCTCATACAGGCTCATGCGGAACACATTGAGGGTCGGCAAAATCATAAAAATGAAAAACAGGATGGTGGCCGGTGCCACACAGAGGAACACGAACCGTTTGCGGCTTTTGTCAGATCTCATAGACAAACCGTTCCTTTCTACTGGAATCCAGAAACCCAAAAAAGCGGAGGCGGTAAAAACCGCCCCCGCTGGGCAGGGCTTAATTACTCGATGATGTTGGCGCGCATCTGGTCGCTGGCGGACTTGATGCCGTCGATCCACTGCTGCTCGGTCATGCTGCCGGACACCAGAGAGTTGACGGGGTCGAAGAACACGGTGCGCACCTCCACGCCGGGGATAGCGGTGAAGGAAGCAAAGTTGCCCATAGCGGCCTTTGCGCCGTTGTCGTAGATGGAGTAGAACATCTTGTTGTCGCCTTCCAGACTGTCGGCGATGCCCAGCACAGGCTGGATCGCGCCGCTCTCGGCAAACAGCTTGCAGGCTTCGTCGCTGTACAGGTAAGCCACGAACTGCTTGGCTGCATCCAGATGCTCCGCACCGGCGGGGATCCATGCCTGCTCGAACCAGGTGTAGCTGTAGCTGTCGCCGCCGGCCTTGACAGCGGGCAGAGCGGTCATGCCCCACTCAAAGCCGTCCGCACGGGGAGCCTCGGCCATCTCGCCCACGATCCAGGTGCCGTTGGGCATGAACAGGGCCTTGTTGTCCAGCACCAGCTGCTGGTTCTGGGTAAAGTCCTGATCGTTGGCCTGGGCAGGGGTGATGGGGTTGGTGTAGGAGGCCAGCTTAGCCACGATATCAAAGCAGGTCTTTGCCTCGGGGGTGTCCCAGATGCCCTCGGTGTAGTGGGTGGCCTTGTTGAAGAAGTCGGGGCCGCCTGCTGCGTACATCAGAGCATAGAAGAAAGCGTCGAAGTAGCCGGTGGTGGGGTAGGTGAACAGGTAAGTGCCCTCAGCCTTTGCCTTTTCGCCCAGCTCCCACATCTCGTCCCAGGTCTTGGGCACGTCCCAGCCCTTTTCCTTCAGGAAGCCGGCGTTGTAGAACAGGCCGCAGGGGCTGTAGAACATGGGGGCCAGATAGGTTTTGCCGTCGCCGTAGGGGTTGGTCAGAGAGGTGTCGGTAAAGCCGCCGGCGATCTTCTCACTGACTTTCTTGCTCTCGCCGGGAACCGTCATGCTCAGCACATCGGTGATGTCAGCGATCAGATTGCCCTTGATGAACTGCTCGGTCAGGGCAGCCTCACGGCCGGTGGCCAGATGGACCACATCGGGGTAATCGCCGCCCTGCATGGAGGGGCCGATGACGTCCTCCAGCTTCTTGTCGGTGGTCAGCTCCACCTTGATGCCGGTCTCAGCAGTAAAGGCCTCGGTGACCTTCTTCCACATCTCAGCGCCATAGCCGGTCTCGATGGCAGCAACCTTGATGGTCACATCCTCAGCTGCAGCAGAAGCAGCGGAAGATGCGGTGCTGGGGGCAGTGGAGCTGGCAGCACCACCACAGGCAGCCAGGCTCAGTGCAGCGGCACCCACGCCAGCCGCTTTCAGGAAATTGCGACGAGAAATGCGTTTCATAGTGTATCCTCCATCATAAAGATTCCGTTCAAAACCACAACCGGGACAAACAGGTTTTGTCCGAGAGGGTCGTGTGATTTATTGATTTCAATATAGAGGTTTTCACCCTTTGCAACAAGATGTTTGTTGTTTCGTTTTTTATAAATCTTGCTTTTTAGAAATTTCTTTCAGCAAAAGCGCTAAATTCGTCCCGTCTGTTTTGGTACATTCTTCCCGTTTGTAACCGGCTTGACATATTTTCATTCTTTAACGGCATCAAAAATATTTATCCTGTCCAAAATCAAGGCTTGCATTTTTTCTTCTTTGCCCCTATAATGAGAAAAACGCACGATTCAACGCATCGGTTTTTGCGATTATATTTTTAGTCTCTTGTTTTTATTTTTATGTTTATTGCGTTTCGCTGTAAAGGAGCCTGTTATGAGCACCGAACGCTTTGATATCCGTCATGCTCCCGCTCCCCGTGAGTCCTTTCGCTTGCTGTACATCAGCAAAAGCAAATTCGGCGGCGACTGGAACAGCACGGCTCACACCCATTCCTGCACGGAGCTGTTCTATTGCCTGAGCGGAGAAGGACAGTTTTATTTAAGCGGTCAGCTTTATCCGGTCAAACCGGATGATATGATTATCGTCAATCCACAGGTGGAGCACACGGAATTGAGTCTGAACGCTTCACCGCTTGAATATATCGTTCTGGGTGTGGCTGGCATTGAGATCTTATTCGGCAAGGCTGATTCTTCTTATGCTATCTTCAACTGCCGTGAAAACCGGGAACGGATGGTCACTCTGCTGCATATGCTGCTTGCCGAAGCCGACCGCAGTCTGGATGGCTGCGAAACCGTCTGTCAGGACTTGCTGGAGGTGCTGCTGATCTGGCTGGTACGCTGCACAACGCTCTCTTTGCAGGTGGAAGAAACGCCACGGTCTGACAGCCGGGAGTGTGTAGAGATCAAGCGATATCTGGACAGCAACTTCCGGGAGGACATCTCACTTGACCGTCTGGCAGAGATCGCACACATCAATAAGTATTATCTGGCCCACACCTTTCAAAAAGAGTACGGCATCTCTCCCATCACCTATCTGAATTGCCGCCGCATTGAGGAAAGCAAATATATGCTGGGCAACACCGGTTACAGTCTGGCGCAGATCAGCGAGTTGATGGGCTTTTCCTCTCCCAGCTA
>OIGO01000241.1_pt1 | contig 16835 bp, 14 predicted proteins | sample 1582251 | NCBI WGS metagenome assembly OIGO01 (sample SAMN02674607, study PRJEB24791) | human gut metagenome, SKBSTL069 | isolation source: stool | host: Homo sapiens | place: USA
TGGAGCAGGCCAATCTGTATGGGCATCCGCTGCAGCGGGAGGTGGCTTTTCTGACTGTTCACTCCATGCTGCATCTGCTGGGTTACGACCACGAAAACGGCGGTCTGGAAGCTATGCGTATGCGCGAAAAAGAAGAGGCTGTGCTGCTGCAGCTGGGTCTGCCCCGCACGGTCAGCTACACGGAATGATATCCCTTTGCAACAGAACATAAAAACAAGACAGGAGTTCGCTTTGAGTACTACAATACCCGTTCAGGAGCATTACGACACCTCCTCTGTATTCGTTGCTGTCATCGGACGGCCGAACGTGGGCAAATCCAGCCTGACGAACCTCTTGGTCGGCGAGAAGGTGGCCATCGTCACCTCTAAGCCCCAGACCACCCGCACCCGCATTACCGGCGTGATCACCCGTGGGCCGCTGCAGTATGTGCTGCTGGATACTCCCGGTGTGCACAAGGCGCACAACAAGCTGGGCAAGCGCATGGATAAGACCGCCAGCGATTCCATTGCGGATGTGGATGTTTCCATGATGCTGTTCGAGCCCTACGGTGCGCTGAACGAATCTGAGATGGCGCTGGTGGAAGCGCTGCACCGCAGCGGCCCAGCCATTGCGGTCATCAACAAGACTGACCTTGTGAAAGACCCTGCCGATTTGGAAGCCCGCAAGGCAGAGCTGAAGGCATTGGGTGTGTTTGATGCAATCTACACCATCAGCGTGCGCAACAAAGAAGGCAGCGAGGAGCTGTTTGATGCTCTGAGCCGTTACGCCGTGGAAGGTCCCCATTACTTTGATGATGACGCCTACACCGATATGCCGGAAAAAGAGCTGGTGGCTGAGGTCATCCGCGAAAAAGCATTGCTCTTCATGCGGGACGAGATCCCGCACGGCATTGCAGTGGTGGTGGAGCGCTTCAAGGAGCGCCCGGGCACAGACCTGATCGACATTGATGTGAACATCTACTGCGAGCGGGAGAGCCATAAGGGCATGGTCATCGGCAAGGGCGGTGCGATGCTCAAAAAGATCGCCAGTGCTGCCCGCGCCGACTGCGAAGAATTTCTGGGCTGCCGGGTCAACCTGCAGTGCTGGGTCAAGGTAAAATCCGACTGGCGGGACAACGAGTTTTTGCTGAACAATTTCGGCTTTAAGCAGAATCCCTCCAACCGCTGAGCGCTGCCAAAGCAGGACAGTTTTCCCTTGTATGCTGTGCTAGAATCAGGCTGACACTATAACAAAAGCAGCCTGTGCACAGGAAAGGGAAGGAGTGCTGAAAATGGATGCTGCTGCAAGCTGGCAGGCCTTTGCCTGCACGGGGAATATTCTCCGTTATCTCGATTACAAACAACTGGTGCAGCTGCCCGCCGAGCATCCGGCAGGAGAAACGGATGATGGAACCATTTGTGACCATGGGTCTGGTACTGAAGGAGACCCGTTATAGAGAAGCAGACCGTATTCTGACGATCCTAACCCCGAAGCTGGGCGTTATCACGGCAATGGCTGCAAACAGTCTGCGGCTGAAAAGCAAGCTGTTCAGCGCCTGCGGGCTGTTCTGCTATTCAGAGTTTACACTGGTGCCCGGACGCAATATGTATACCGTGCGGGAAGCCGAGGTGCAGAACATCTTCCATGGCGTTTCTTCCTCCATTGAAGGGGTAAGCCTTGCTATGTATCTTACCGAGATGGCTGCTGCGCTTTCGCCTACTGGAGAGGAAGCAGCCCGGGAGCTGCGGCTTGTGCTGAACAGCCTGTATATGATCAGCGAGCACCGCACCGACCTGCGGGTGATCAAGGCAGTATTTGAGCTGCGCACCATGAGCGAGTGCGGCTTTATGCCGCAGATTGTCTGCTGCCGGGACTGTGGCACCTACGATGAAGGAGATGCCTTTTATCTGGACGCACAGGAAGGGCATCTGCTCTGTGCATCCTGTGCGGCAAAGGCGGGCAAGAACTGCAATCTGGACAAGGCTGCGCTGTTTGCACTGCGCCACATCTGCTTGGTAGAGGACAAAAAAATATTTGCATTCAAGATCTCTGTGGGCAGTCTGGCAAAGCTTTCCGCAGTGGCTGAAAACTATGCCCTGACGCATCTGGATAAGCCGCTGAAGAGTTATGCCTTTTTGAAAAGCGTGCTGCCCTGACCAAAAAGGAACAGTATGGAAACAAGCTACTTAAAAACATTAGAATTGGATAAGATCATTGCCCGAGCAGCGGAGGGCTGCGTGTGCAAGGAAGCCCGTGCTATGCTGCTGGCCATTGAGCCGCAGTGCGACCCGGACGAGGTGCGCTATGCACTGGAGCAGACAGATGCCATCAACACTCTGCTGATCAAAAACGGCTCACCGCGCTTTGGCGGAGTGGAGGGGGTCAGCCAGCTTGCCGCCCGTGCCGTAAAGGGCGGTGTGCTTTCCATGGGCGAGCTGCTGATGGTGGCTGGTGCACTGCGCAATTTTCAGCACCTGACCAGCTGGTACGGCTCCTCTGAGCACGACGCGCTGCCGACCGATGATCTGTTTTACGCGCTGGCACCGGAGCCGGGCCTTGAGCAGCAGATCTCAAGTGCCATTCTGGCACCGGACGCCATGGCGGATACCGCCTCCCGCACGCTGGCAGAACTGCGCAAGAAGATCCGAGCCACCGAAAACAGCATCCGCGACCGGCTGGAAAGCATGGTGCGCAACATGGATACCTCCAAATACCTGCAGGAGAGCGTGGTTTCCATGCGCAACGGTCGGTATGTTGTGCCGGTCAAGAGCGAATACCGCGGCGAAGTGAGCGGTATCATCCACGATGTATCCTCTACGGGCGCTACGGTGTTCGTGGAGCCGCAGGCTGTGGTGGAGGCCAATGCCCGCATCCTGCAGTACCGCGCACAGGAAGCGCAGGAGATTGAGCGCATTCTGGTGGCCTTTACCGCACAGGTGGCCGCCATTGAGCCGCAGTTCCAGTACAGCTATAAGGCCATGCTGGAAATCGACATCCTGCTGGCAAAGGCGCGGCTTGCGCTGGAGTTGAAGGCCTTTAAGCCCGCTGTGCGGACGGATTCTTCCTTTAATCTGATCCGCGCCCGCCACCCGCTGATCGACCCGCAAAAGTGCGTTCCTGTGGATATTGCACTGGGCGGGGAATACGATTCCCTTATCATCACAGGTCCGAACACCGGCGGTAAAACGGTCACCCTGAAAACCGCCGGTCTGCTGTGCGCTATGGCACAGTGCGGCTTTTTGATCCCGGCAGACGAGCGCAGTGAGATCTGTGTGTTTGACGAATTTCTGGTAGATATCGGCGATGAACAGAGCATTGAGCAGAGCCTATCCACCTTCTCCGGCCACATGAAAAAGATCACCGGCATTCTGAAGCTTGCCATGCCGCACACCCTTGTGCTGCTGGACGAGCTGGGTGCCGGTACCGACCCTGCCGAGGGTGCCGCACTGGCTGTTGCCATCATTGAGGAGCTGCGCCGCCGTGGCGTTCTGCTGATGGCGACCACCCACTATGCAGAGCTGAAGGTCTTTGCATTGGAAACAAAGGGCGTGGTCAATGCCAGCTGCGAGTTTGATCTGGAGACCCTGCGCCCCACCTATAAGCTGAGTGTGGGCGTACCGGGCAAGTCCAACGCATTCCTGATCAGCGAAAAGCTGGGGATACCCAGCCGTGTTATCGAGGCTGCCCAGCAGCATCTGTCTGCCGAGGACAAGCGTCTGGATGCGGTTCTGGGTCAGCTGGACGATCTGAAGCTGCAGCTGAAGGAAAGTCAGAACGAAGTGGAGCAGCTACGTAATGAAGCTTCCCATCAGCTGGAAGCAGCCCGCAAAAAGCGGGATGAACTGATCCAGCAGGGCGAAAACGAATTGGAAGCCGCCCGTGCCAAGGCACGTACACTGGCACAGCAGGTGGAAACGCAGGCCTACGCGCTGACCGACGAACTGCGCCAGCTGCAAAAAGATGAGCGCATGAGCGCCCAGCAGAAGGCAAAGCGCGCCCGCGAGATTGCCAAAAAGGAGACCGAAAAGCTGTTTGCCGGTACAGAGGTGGTGCATAACCCCGTTAAGGAGTTTGTGCCGCTGAAGGAGGTAAAGGTGGGGCAGGAGGTCTGCATTGCAGAACTGAACCAGCTGGCCACCGTTCTGGCGCTGCCTGATAAAAACGGCGATGTGCTGGTGCGCGCCGGTATTATTAAGACCAAGGTACCCCTCAAGGGCTTGAAGCAGCCGGAAAAACTGGTAAAAGAGCCCGCCGCGCCCAAGACCAAAGCGCAGCAGCGGTACTCCCGCCTGACCGGTGATACAAACCGCCCCAACGGCAGGGTAGAGCGCGTACAGCGCACCGCCAAAATGGAGTGCAACCTGCTGGGGCTTACGGTGGACGAGGCGCTGTCGGAGGTGGATTCCTTTATTGACCGCGCCATCCTGAACGGACAGACGGTGGTCTATTTGATCCACGGCAACGGCACCGGTGCGCTGCGCACCGCCATCCATAAGCATTTGCGCGGCAACCGCATGGTAAAAAGCTTCCGTCTTGGCCGTTACGGCGAAGGCGAAAGCGGCGTGACGGTTGTAGAACTGAAATAACCCAGTAAGGACTGCCTTTTGAAAAATTGGCAGTCTTTTTTTGTTGCAGCGCAGGGAAAAGGCGAGTATACTCGTATTATAAATGTAAAACGAACAGGAAGTAAAACTTTATGCCAACCAGTCATCGCAGACCTGCAAATAAACATAGCAAACATAAAACACGCCGCCGCAAAACACAGCACCAGCTTTTACGCGGTATGCTGTTTGTTTTTGCGGTGCTGATGCTCTGCTTCGGCCTGCTTTTATGGAAGGCGGCGCTGGAACTGAATGCACCCGCAGAACCTGCAGTCTCAGCATCAGAGGATGATTTTCGTCCTGTGGTGGGCGACCCGCCGTACCGGGTGGCAATAGACGCCGGACATGGCGGCAGCGACCCGGGCGCAAGGGGAGTAGTTGAAGAAAAACAGATTACCGCAGCAACGGCTGCTGCGCTGCTTCAGTGGCTAGAGCAGGATCCGAATTACATTCCTTTGCAGATCCGGGAAAGCTTTGAAGTAACCGCTACGCCTGCCCAACGTGCAGCCGCCGCCAGTGCCCAAAGCCCGCAGCTGCTGCTGTCCATCCACGGCAACTCCGCAGCCAACGGCTCTACGGCATCCGGCTTTGAATGCTATCCGGCAGTGCCCGGGCGCACATGGCATCAGGAGAGCTTTTATTTTGCCCGGCTGCTGGCAGGTGGAATGCAGAGCATCGGCGCAAAGCTGCGCGGACGTGGGGGAGTGCGTTACATTTATTATCTGGAAAACGACCAGAAGCAGCTGGTGGAAAACACCTACACACAGGTGCGGAACGAACGCAGTTTTACGCTGCTGGAAGATGTGGATTGTCCGGCAGTATTGTCAGAACAGTGCTTTGTGACAAACGCCGAGGATGTAGAGCGATTTGGCAGCGAGGAGGGCTGCAAGACTGTGGCGCGTATTTATTACGAAGCCATCTGTGCGTACTTTGGCACAGAACCGCTGCCATTGAAATGAGCATCGCATCACCAAAGCAGAAGAAGCGATACTGCTTATATAACATGACTGGTAACGCACCAGAACAGCCATCGCAGGCAGAAGTCAAACACTTGAACGTACTGGTAATACGTCCAGCGGTGTAGATGCAGGCGTATGCAAACTGAAACGCATCCACAGAAGCTGCCGGAAATCTGACAGAAAGAGAGAAGGGCAGCTTCTGTTTTTTGATTATAGTTGTTTCGTATAATGCACGTTATGCGAAACTCAGGGAAGTGAAAAAAGCCTATTTCCCGGATTTTTGGCGTTTCAGCCCCGGCTGGCTCATTTTTAGGCTTGATTCAACCGCTTTGCACATTCTGCACTTTTTACCATGTTTTATTGTTTTATTTGTCTCGCACTTTCAGATGCTTTCCGTGTTATGCGCTGCTTCATTGGTTCGTTAGTAATTCATTTTGCTCCAGCAATTTTATTCCGGCAAGCATCTCTATGCGCTTGCTTTATAACATTTCATGTTACGGCTGTGGTTGTTCAGTTGCTTTTGTGTAGACATTACTTTGCGTGTTTCGACCAGATCGTTTCTTATGTATGGATGCTGACTGCTTATAATGTAAATTATAAAGACCTATGACTTTAATCCGGTCAAGCCGGATCGTGTCATAGGCCTTTGCATCGTTTCAAGCGCTATTCAGGTTATAAGATCTTAGTGGTTTAAGTATCGTTCGATGAGTCGTCGGTTTCTTCGGCAGACATTGCCGAGATATCTGCTCGGAAGCCATCCTGTGCAGCGCCCTCAAAGGCCGCCATAGGGCCGGACGGTTCAGAAGCGTCCTCTCCCGCCGGGGCATTTTCGGCAGATGTCTCCCCTGCTGCTTCTGTTGTATCCAAGCTTGCTTTTGTGGCTTTTATGGGCAGTACCTTGCCCAGTGGATTTTCTTCAATGGCAGAGCGAACCTGAAATTCTTGCAGGTGCGTATAAATTTGCGTTGTTCCGACGCTGCTGTGACCCAGAAGCTGCTTGAGGGTAAGGATATCCACATTGCCGGTTTGATACATCAACGTAGCGGCAGTATGGCGCAGCTTATGGGTGGAAAAGCCCTTCAGTCCGGCAGCTTTCATTGCGCCGGAGATCAGCTGTTCTACCCTGCGGTTCGAGATACGCTCCTTGCGCATCCGCGTAATGAACACGGCTTTTTCCTTGGGTGAAAGCCCTTCCATAGTATTGCGCTTGCGCAGATACAACTGCAACGCCTCCACACAGGCATCATTCAGATAGACCATGCGTTCCTTATGGCCTTTGCCGAACAGGCGGATCTGCCGCTGCTCCAAATCAATGTCTCCAAGGTCCATGCCTACCAGCTCCGCAAGACGCATACCGCAGTTGAGAAACAGCACCACCATGCAGTAGTCCCGCTCCGGGAAATCGCTCTGGGTCTGGGTGCTCTCCAAAAGCGAGATGGACTGCTCTGCCGTCAGGTACTTGGGCAAGACCTTATCCTGTTTGGGCGGGCGGATGGCCGCCGTAGGGTCCTCGGATAAGCGGTTGACCTGATTGACCAGATAATCATAAAAGCCGTGCAGGCTGGCCAGCCGCCGGGCGGTAGAGGATTTTTTGTTGCCGCATTCCCGGTTCAGAAAATAAAGATACTCGTAAATGTCCTCTTTTGTTATGCTGCCCCAGAAGGCTGTGTCCAGCCCCTTGGGGTCAATTTCTTTAAATTCTGCATCTGTTGGCACAAGACCGCGGCGGCGCTTCATAAAGCGGCTGAAAGAGCGCAGGTCACAGTAATAATTGAAAGCCGTGTTGGCACTTTTACCGGCGATCACCTCAAGATACCGCACATATTCTACAATATCCGGGGCGGCATCCTCAAAGGGCGCGTGCTTACCGGGGTTTCTTTCGTCCAGATAGATCGACATAGGTTCCTCGTTTCATCACAGGCGGTCATTTTTTAGCGCATTGATGGCATCTGCGATATACGCTGCACCGACCAGCTTCATGCCGGGATAATCTGCGGCATTCAGATGCGCAAGACTGTGCTTGGGGATAACTGCCCGCTCAAAGCCGATACGCTCTGCCTCGTGCAGGCGCTGTTCCAGATTGGGCACGCTGCGCACTTCCCCGCCCAGACCTACCTCTCCGATGGCGATAAGCTTATCGCTGACCGGGCGGTCCAGCAGCGAGGAGACCATGCTCAGGCAGACTGCAAGGTCGCAGGCGGTATCCCGCAACGCAATGCCGCCTACGATGTTAACGTAGACATCCAGATTGCCAAAGAAGTACCCTGCCCGCTTTTCCAGCACGGCAATCAAAAGATTCATGCGGTTATAGTCGTATCCGCTGCAGGCGCGGCGGGGTGCCGGAAAATTCGTCTTGGTGGCAAGTGCCTGTATCTCGCTCAGGATGGGACGGCTGCCCTCCATGGTGCAGGCCACACAGTTGCCGGAGACCCCCAGCGGACGCCCCTCCAGCAGCATCTGGGAGGGGTTTTCGATCTCGGCAAGTCCTGTGCCGGTCATATCGAACATTCCCAGCTCATTGGTGGAGCCATAGCGGTTTTTTGCTGCCCGCAGAATGCGGTACGGCAGCATCTTGTCACCCTCAAAGTAAAGCACCGTATCCACGATATGCTCCATGACCTTGGGACCTGCGATCGCGCCATCCTTGTTCACATGACCCACGATGAACATGGGGATTTCCTGCTTTTTAGCTACCGCCAGCAGCCGCGCGGCACTCTCCTTCACCTGACTGACTGTACCGGACGAGGACGAGATATCCATGCAGCGCATGGTCTGGATGGAGTCAATGACCACAAGATCCGGCTTTTCCTTTTCAATCAGGCCGCAGATCTCATCCACGTCGTTTTCTGCCGCCAGAAAGATGTTGTCCTGCGGTACCTTCAGCCGTGCGGCGCGCAGTTTGACCTGCCGGACAGATTCCTCTCCGGTGATATACAGCACGCTGTGCTGGTTAGAGATGGCGCCGCACAGCTGTAACAGCATAGTGGATTTACCCACGCCCGGCTCACCGCTCAAAAGCACCACGCCGCCCAGCACGATGCCGCCGCCCAATACGCGGTCCAGCTCCGAGATACCGGTCAGGATGCGGCTTTTTTCCTCAGTCGTGCTGATCTCTGACAGCCGCCGGGCGGTCAGGGTGGTCACGCCCTCCTGACGAGCCGCAGCAGCCTGCCGGGCAGCAGGAGTCCCTGCCTTTGGAGCTTCGGCAACAACGTCCTCGTTCATGGTATTCCAGCTGCCGCAGCTGGGGCAGCGGCCCATCCAGCGGGGGCTTGTCTCTCCGCAATTGGAGCATACATAGACGGATTTCAGTTTCATGTCTGTCCCTCATTTATTTATGGTCTTTTGTTATTGTAACACACTGTACCAAAACCCGCAAGAAAAGGATGCTGTTCACAGGCAGCTGCCCAGATACGAAAGCCCTGCCGCCGCACCGCACAGCGGCAGCAACACTACCATGGTCAGCAGATATTGTCCCAGCAGTGTCTGCACCCCGGGGCGGGCTTGTCCGCCGGAATGCTTGCGGAAGGAATAGGCGTGGATTCGGCTGCTGACCTGCAAAGCGCAGGCCCCAAAAAAACACAGACAACCGCTTGCTGCCGCCGCCGGTAAGCCTGTCCTCAGCAGTGCCGAGAGCATTGTTTTCCACCCGCCTGCTGTGCAAAGCTGTACCATGAGCAGACCGCTGCCCAAACCGTACAACATCATGCTGCCAAAGATCATTATAGGCCCAAGGGCAGACAGCCCCAATACCAGAAACAGGCTGACCACAAGGCCGAGAGCCAGATATTCCATGCTAAAAAGCTGTACCGTCCCTTGCATACTGCCCGGTGCAAACATCCCTTGCCACGCTTCCAGATAATACCGCAGCAGCTCTGCCTGCCGGGCATCGCATACGGCCTGCAATACACCGGCTGCCGAACTCCCCAGCAGAAAGGCCGCAGCCAGCAGCCAGCAATCCCGGGTGGCGTGCCGCTTTGCCGGGATGCAGGGCTCTTTTGATGGCAATTGCTCTACGGGCTCCGGTGCAGTTTCCGGTACAGTCGGCAGAGCAGGCTCTGCTTTCTGCACCGGCAGACTGACCGTCTGTGGCAGCAAGGACAGGTTTTCTTCCGTTTTTTCTTGTTCGTAGATCCACATACGCTGTTTTCTCCTCTGATGGATTCGATTTGCCGGATCGATCAACGAAGCGTGTGCCTGCGGCTGCGCAGGGTGACCCCAAGCAGCCCTCCGATACAGCCGCAGAGCAGCACCGCCAGAATACGGCACACTACAGCCGGCGCGGCAGCGGTGCCGTTCCATACAGCAAAAAGCGCCAGCGGCACTGCCAGAAATGTACTTTGGAGCAGTCCGGTCAGCAGACCGCGCACCTTTTTACGGAACGCTGCCGCCAGTGCACACAGCGAACTACCCATGCACACGGCTGCTGTGGCAAGTACCGGCACGACACTGCCGGAGCAGCCCTGCCCGACCATCAGATGCGCAAAACCAGCCAGCGCCGCCGCTGTTACGGCCACCCCCAGCGCCCCGAAAAGCGCAAACGAAAGAAGCTCCGCCGGGAAACCTCGAGACTCAGACATAACAAAACCGCCTCCCTGCACATAGTCTATGCAGGGAGACGGTTCATGTATGCACGGTGTTAACGCTTACTTCTTGTCGGCAGGAGCCTTGTCCATGTTCAGCTTTTCGACCGAAGAGATAGCAGACTTGGTGAAGCGGATCTTCACGCGGTCAGCGCCGGTCTCCAGAACAAAGGTGTCGTCCTTGATGGCGACAACGCGGCCAATGACACCGCCGATGGTAGTGACCTGATCGCCGATCTCCAGACTGCTGCGCATAGCGGCATCCTTCTTTTCCTGCTTCTTCTGGGGACGGTAGATCATGAAGTACAGCAGGACCAGCATCAGTGCCAGCGTGAAGAACAGGCTGATATAGCCTTCGGACGTGGTAGTCAGAAATTGCATGGGGCAAAATCTCCTCTCAAAAATTCAGATAATGCTATTATACCCTCTTATCGGCCTTGTTGCAAGGCTAAAGTTTAAATTCGGGTATCCAGAAGCTTCACGTATCTGTCGTGGAAGGCGGTAAAGGTGCCGGCATCCAGTTCATCCCGGATACGCTCCATCAGGTGGTTGTAGAACCACAGATTGTGCATCACGGTCAAACGCATACCCAGCATCTCGTCTGCCTTGAGTAGATGCCGGATGTAGGCACGGGAGTAATTACGGCACACCGGGCAGCCGCAGGCGGGGTCGATGGGACGCTCGTCCCGCTCGTACTTGGCATTTTTGATGTTGATGATACCGCTCCATGTATTCAGATGACCGTGGCGGGCATTGCGGCTGGGCATAACGCAGTCAAACAGATCCACGCCGCGGGCAACGGCCTCGATGATGTTGCCGGGGGTGCCGACGCCCATCAGATAGCGGATCTTGTCCTTGGGCATATACGGCTCCACCTGACTGATCATCTCATACATCACTTCGGTGGGCTCGCCCACAGCCAGACCGCCGATGGCGTAGCCGTCCAGCTCCAGCTCGGCGATCTGCTTCATGTGCTCCACGCGCAGATCTGCATAGGTGCAGCCCTGATTGATGCCGAACAGAAGCTGATCCGGGTTGACCGAGATGCCCTCGTGCTTCAGGCGTGCCATTTCGGCCTTGCAGCGCTTCAGCCAGCGGGTGGTGCGCTCACAGCTGTCCTTGGAGTAATCGTGCTGGGCGGGGTTCTCCACGCACTCATCAAAGGCCATGGCGATGGTAGAACCCAGATTTGCCTGGATCTGCATACTCTCCTCCGGGCCCATAAAGATGCGGTGACCGTCCAGATGAGAGGCGAAGGTCACGCCCTCCTCGGTGATCTTACGCAGCTTTGCCAGACTGAACACCTGAAATCCGCCGCTGTCGGTCAGGATAGGCCCGTTCCAGCGGGTGAACTTGTGCAGGCCGCCCATATCTGCCACCAGCTTGTCGCCGGGACGCAGATGCAGGTGGTAGGTGTTGCACAGCATGACCTGCGCGCCGATATCCTTCAGATCCTGCGCCGACAGGCCGCCCTTGATGGCACCGGCGGTGGCAACGTTCTGGAAGGCAGGGGTCTGCACCGTGCCGTGCACGGTTTTGAATTCGCCCCGCCGGGCGTTGTGTTCCTGCTTGAGCAGGGTGTAGGTCGTCAAAGAAGGCATGGTCTTTTCCTTTCTGCGCACGGAAAACAGCCGTGCAACCTCGATGCAGGCAGCAAGCCTGCAAGTTATCAGAATGATCACAGCAGCATTATGCCGCAATTACAAAAAAATCACAAAATGAGCATAGCATCGCCAAAGGAGAAGAAGCGGTACTTCTCTGCCACGGCTACTTCATAGGCGTGCATGGTCTTTTCGTAGCCGTACAGAGCGGACACCAGCATGATCAGGGTGCTCTCCGGCAGATGGAAGTTGGTGATCAGGCCGTCGATGCAGTTGAACTTCACTCCCGGATACAGGAAGATGGAGGTGTTGCCGCTGCAAGCTTTGATCTCGCCATACTTGGCAGCGACAGCCTCCAGCGTGCGGCAGCTGGTGGTGCCCACGGCGATGACCCGGTGGCCCGCGGCCTTGGTCTCGCGGATGCGCCGGGCGGTCTCCTCGCTGATGGAATACCACTCGCTGTGCATCTTGTGGTCGGCGATCTCGTCCTCCTGCACGGGGCGGAAGGTGCCCAGACCAACGTGCAGTGTGACCTCGGCAATGCCGACGCCCATAGCACGGAGAGTGTCCATCAGCTCCGGGGTAAAGTGCAGCCCGGCGGTAGGCGCAGCCGCACTGCCCAGCTCCTTAGCGTAGACGGTCTGGTATTGGCTCTGATCCTCCAGCTGCTTTGTGATGTAAGGCGGCAGCGGCATCTTGCCAAATTCATCCAGCTTTTCATAAAGCGTTTCGGTATCATAATAGAATGTAACGTACTTGTTGCCGTCCTCCATGGTCTCGTCTACCACAGCGGTCAGACTGCCGTCACCAAAGCTTACCTTCGTACCGGGCTGCATCCGCTTGCCGGGCTTTGCCAGACACTCCCACTGGTCGCCCTTCACCTGCCGCAGCAGCAGCAGCTCGCACACAGCACCGGTGGGCTGCTTGACGCCCACGATGCGGGCGGGCAGCACCTTGGAATTGTTTACCACCAAAAGATCCCCCGGCTCCAGAAATTCCGGCAGATCACGGAACACCTTGTGCCGGATGCTGTCGTCCTTTTGGCTCAGAACCATCAGCCGCGCCGCATCCCGCGGGGCTGCAGGCTCCTGTGCAATGAGCTCTTTGGGTAAATCATACCAAAAATCTTTTTTTAACATAGTGTGCATTTGCCTTTCCGATGATTGACACGGACAACGTATCAATGATATCATAGAATCTGTATAAACAGTATCTATTATATTGCATCGCTGTCCGGTTTGCAAGCCGTGTTCTTCGCAATACTAAGATTTGCTGTTTGTTTTTTTGAAAGGAAAGGTGCTGGAAATGGAAAGACAGTATAAAGTGGGTATTGTAGGCGCAACTGGCATGGTGGGTCAGCGTTTTGTGACTCTGCTGGAGAATCATCCCTGGTTCAAGCTGACCGTACTGGCCGCATCCGGCCGCAGTGCGGGCAAGAGCTATGAGGATGCAGTAGGATCCCGCTGGGCCATGACCACTCCCATGCCGGAGAGCGTGAAGAAGATGACCGTTCTGGACGCTTCCAAGGTGGAGGAAGTTGCTTCGCAGGTGGATTTTGTTTTCTGCGCTGTCAATATGCCCAAGGACGAGATCAAGGCACTGGAGGAAGCATACGCCAAGGCTGAGTGCCCGGTGGTCTCCAACAACAGTGCCCATCGTTTCACCCCGGATGTTCCCATGGTGGTGCCCGAGATCAACGCTGACCATATCGAGATCATTCCCGCCCAGCGCAAGCGTCTGGGTACCAAGCGCGGCTTCATCGCGGTCAAGTCCAATTGCAGCCTGCAGAGCTATGTACCCGCCCTGCATCCCCTGATGAAGGACTTTGGCGTGAGCAAGGCACTGGTGTGCACTTATCAGGCCATTTCCGGCGCAGGCAAGACCTTTGACCGGATGCCCGAGATCGTGGACAACGTGATCCCCTACATCGGCGGCGAGGAGGAAAAGAGCGAGCGCGAGCCGCTGAAACTGTGGGGCCACATCGAGGGTGACCAGATTGTCAATGCCGAGAAGCCGGTCATCACGGCACAGTGCTTCCGTGTGCCTGTCTCGGACGGCCACACTGCAGCTGTGTTTGTAAGCTTTGACAAAAAGCCCACCAAGGAGCAGATGCTGGAAGCTTGGGCGAACTTCCGCGGCCCTGCACAGGAACTGAACCTGCCCAGCGCACCCAAGCAGTTCCTGCACTACTTTACCGAGCCCGATCGTCCGCAGCCCAAGCTGGACCGCAACACCGAGAACGGCATGGCCGTGTGCATCGGCCGTCTGCGGGAGGACACCCTGTTTGACTACAAGTTTGCCTGCATGAGCCACAACACCCTGCGCGGTGCTGCCGGCGGTGCTGTGCTGCTGGCTGAGCTGCTGGCAGCGAAGGGCTATATGGACTAATGCCTGAATTTTTGCGCGATACACGCAGCAAAGGAGTTTTTTACTATGAAGAAGCCTGTCTTTACCGGTGCGGGTGTTGCCATCATCACCCCGATGTACGAGGACGGAAGCATCAATTTTGACGAGCTGGGCCGCATTATCGAGGATCAGATCGCCCGCCACACTGATGCCATCATCATCTGCGGCACCACCGGCGAGTGCTCTACCATGACCGATGAGGAGCAGCTGGCCGCCATCAAGTTCGCCGTGGATACGGTCAATCACCGCGTACCGGTCATTGCCGGTGCCGGTTCGAACGATACCGACCACGGCTGCGCACTGGCAGCAAAGTCTGCTGCCTGCGGTGCCGATGCCCTGCTGATGGTCACCCCCTACTACAACAAGACCTCGCAGGCCGGTCTGGTGGCGCACTTTACCGCCATGGCTGAGGCTGGCGGCATCCCGGTCATCCTGTACAATGTGCCCTCCCGCACGGGTCTGAACATTGCACCCGAGACCGCTTTGGAACTGAGCAAGCACCCGCTCATCAACGGCATCAAGGAGGCCTCCGGCAATATTTCTCAGGTGGCCAAGGTGGCCGCACTGTGCGGTGATGCGCTGAATATCTACTCCGGCAACGACGATCAGGTAGTTCCCCTGCTGGCACTGGGCGGCAAGGGCGTCATCAGCGTGGTGTCCAATGTTGCGCCGGAGCTGGTGCATAACTGCTGTCAGGCTTTCTTTGACGGTGACACCGCCAAGGCCTGCGCTTTGCAGCTGGAAATGCTGCCGCTGGAGGAGGCTCTGTTCTGCGAGGTGAACCCCATTCCGGTCAAGTACGCTATGAACGTGCTGGGCTGGAACGCAGGCGAATGCCGTCTGCCGCTGGTAGAACCCAGCGATGCCCACAAGGCAAAGATCGAGCAGGCTTTGCAGGCTGCTGGTCTGATCAAGGAATAAAAAGCTTACAGAATGCCCGGGAATTTTCAGCTTCCGGGCATTCTGCCATATTATAGAAACGAGGAAACAACAATGACAGAGATCGTGATTCAGGGCATTGGCGGCCGCATGGGCCATGTGCTGTGCGATATGATCGCACAGCGGGAGGACTGCCGTGTGGTGGCCGGTATCGATATGAAGGACGGCGAACAGAACGGTATTCCGGTCTATGACAGTCTGGAAAAGCTGAACGGCAAGGGCGATGTGATCATCGACTTCAGCTCACCTGCCGCAGTGGAAAAGGCACTGCCCTACTGCCAGACCCACAAAATGCCCATCGTGGTGTGCACCACCGGCCTTTCGGAGGAGCTGCAGCTGAAGGTAGTGCAGCTGTCCCGCAGCGTTCCGGTGTTCAAGAGCGCCAATATGTCCATGGGCATCAATGTGCTGGCCGAGCTGTGCAAGCGCGCCTCTGCTGTGCTGGGCATCAACTATGATATCGAGATCGTGGAGCAGCATCACCACAACAAGCTGGATGCACCCAGCGGAACGGCGCTGATGCTGGCCGATGCCATCAACGAGGAAAATGACGGCGCGTACCATTATGTGTACGACCGCTCTTCCGTGCGCCAGAAGCGCGACCCGAAGGAAATCGGCATCAGCGCTGTGCGCGGCGGCAGCATCGTGGGCGACCACGAGGTTCTGTTCTGTGGCCCGGACGAGGTGATCACCCTGCGGCACACTGCCTACTCCCGCAGCATCTTTGCCAACGGTGCCGTGAATGCTGCGGTCTATCTGGCAAAAAAAGAGCCGGGTCTGTACGATATGGGCGACTTGATCGCCGCTCTCTAAAAAAGAACTGCCCCGGCATACGCCGGGAGAAGAGGTGAACGATGAAGCAGGAGCCTTTAAAGCGGCGGCGTCCGGCTGCCCGTAAGCGCGGCCGAAAGCAAACGCTCCGGGCGGTGGTGCTGTCGGTTCTTACGGTGAGCGTGATAGCGCTGTGTCTGGGGATCTGGACAAGACTGCCGGGAGAAGATGTACCGGTGGGCGGCATTGCGCCGCCGGAGGATGCGCTATCCCCTGCTTCATCTGTTGCGGCACCGGAGCCGGAACCTGAACCACAGCCTGTGGTGGAGACCATCCGCTTTTCCGCAGCAGGAGATAACCTGATCCACTCTCCCATTTATAATCAGGCCGCCCGCCGGGCAGGCGAAGATGGAAAGTACAGCTTTGATTACTGTTATGAGCATATCGCTCCTTTCTATGCTGAGCAGGATGTGAACTGGATCAATCAGGAGACCCTTTGCAGCGACACCCTTGCACCCTCCACCTACCCCAGCTTTTCCACCCCCGGCGACTGTGCGCGGGCGCTGTACCGCGCCGGGGTGCGGGTGTTCAGCCTTTCCAATAACCACACCTACGACAAGGGCGCGTCCGGTATTGCCGCCACTCTACAGTTCTGGGAGTCTATGCCGGAGGACGTGGTCACCACCGGTCTGTGGCGCGGCGAAGAGGACTATGACCGCATCCCGCTGCAAACCGTCAACGGCGTCACCATCGCGTATCTCTCCTACACCGAGCACACCAACGGCATCCGCCAGAACAAGAATATGACGGCCAATATCATCTACACCAGCCAGACCGATGTGATCGAGCGGCAGGTGCGTTTGGCACGCCAGCAGGCGGATTTTGTAGTGGTTGGGGTTCACTGGGGTGTAGAGGATAGCCACGCCATCGTGGACAGCCAGCGCACACTAGCGCAACAGCTGGCAGACTGGGGTGCGGATGTCATTGTGGGCACCC
>OIGO01000265.1_pt1 | contig 15358 bp, 10 predicted proteins | sample 1582251 | NCBI WGS metagenome assembly OIGO01 (sample SAMN02674607, study PRJEB24791) | human gut metagenome, SKBSTL069 | isolation source: stool | host: Homo sapiens | place: USA
GTTTCCGATAAAATCAAACTTTGCTCGTCCCGCGTGGGCCTGACCGGCCTGCCAAAGGCTCTCCCTCTGGGAGAGCTGGCGAGCGGAGCGAGACTGAGAGGGCAAGGATGCTACAGAAAAGCAAAAAGCACAGCGATAGCACCGCTCTGACAAAAGCCAGTGCCTATCGCTGTGCAGATACTCTTGGGAAGTGAGCTTGCCCTCTCCGTCATTGCTTCGCAATGCCACCTCTCCCAAAGGGAGAGGCTTGAGCGAAGCTCCCCCTCAGTCCTCCACCCGCGCTGCGGCAAGCTCCTTCGTCAGCCGATTGCGCACTGCAAAGTACGCCGGGATGAGGAAGAAACAGGCGAAGAACCATGCCACAGGGTTGGCGATGCAGGCCGCAAAGTAGCCCCAGAGCGGCACGAACCAGAAGCCCACCATGGCACGGGCGACCATCTCGGCCACGCCCGCGAACATGGCAAGGCCGGAATAGCCCAGGCCCTGGATGGTGTAGCGGTAGATGATGAGGACGGCCAGCGGGATGTAGAACACGCTGTTCCAGAAGATGAAGCTGCGGGCATTCGCCATGATCTCCACCTCGCTGCTCTCGAGGAAGAGACTGATGAGCGGCACATCCAGCACACGCAGGATGAGGAAGGATGCCACACTGTAGACGCAGCCAATGCCCAGCGCAGTATTGACGCCCCGGTCCACACGCTTGAGGTCGTGAGCGCCCATGTTCTGGCTGGCGTAGGTGGTCATGGCGGTGCCGATGCTCTCCAGCGGCACCGAGAGGAACTGGGCGGCCTTGCTGCCTGCGGTCTGCGCGGCCACGATGCTGCTGCCCAGACCGTTCACCGCGCCCTGCAGCACGACGCTGCCGATGGCGGTGATGCTACACTGCAGGCCCATAGGGATGCCCATGTTGCAGAGCTTGAGGCAGTGGCTGGCGCTCAGACGGCCCTCTTCCCTGCTCCATTTCAGCTCCGGGTAGTGGCGGCCGATGTAGATGAGACTGCCGATGCCCGCCACCGCCTGACTGAACACGGTGGCGAATGCCGCGCCGAACGCCCCCATCCGAAAGATGAGGATGCAGAGCAGGTCAAGGCCGATGTTCAGCACGCTGGCCACCAGCAGGAAATAGAGCGGCCGCTTGCTGTCGCCCAGCGCGCGCATGAGGGCGCTGGTGACGTTGTACAGCAGGGTGAAGGGGATGCCCGCGAAGATGGTGCGGATGTAGATGTCCGCGATGTCGATGATGTTGTCGGGGGTGTTGGTCCAGACCAGCACCGCCCGGGTCAGGGCCACCGTCACCACCGTGAGCACGACGGCGAAAAAGAGGCTCAGCCAAACGGTATTGGCGGTGTAGCGCCGCATCTCTCTGTAGTCCTTCGCGCCGAAGGTCCACGAGATGGGGATGGAGAAGCCGCAGGCGATGCCGTTGACGAAGCCCAGCACCAGATAGTTCAGGCCGCCCACGCTGCCCACCGCCGCCAGCGCATCCACGCCCACGAAACGGCCCACGATGATGGTATCGGCCAGATTGTAGAACTGCTGGAACAGACTGCCCAGCATCAGCGGCACCGCAAAGGCAAGGATGAGCTTGAGCGGGCTGCCCTGTGTCATGTCTTTTGTCATACAAAGCCCCTCCCCGGGCGATCACTTAACATTTCTTTGCCAAATTTTTACCGACAAAAACGCCCTGCCGGACGAGGGGCAGGACGTTTTGCGTTTCATGAGTGGTATTATACTCAGCTCATCGTGATTTTGCAAGGGGTTTGGGGCAGATTTCTTCGTACAACATTGCTATTTTCTATCGGTGGTTTTTGGTGATTGTGCGCAGGTCAGTTTCCGCGTCCCGCGTGCCGGCCCCGAGGGCCGCGGGGTTCGCCGGTCTTATCCTTTCGTTTTGTGTATCATGCAATGCCGTCGATGCGGCTCAGGCTCTCCTTTGAGGGGCTTATGAGATGCCCCAAGTCCTCCGGTATCCAGATCTTTATCTCCCCCTGGGTATCCGGCTGGTCGTCCCAGTCGTCACTAAGGTCGGTATAGCGCCGCAGGTCACTCTCCAACGGATTGGTATACTTTTTGCGCTCCGTGTGGGGGGGTTCGACCAGAAAGAGCAGTGGCTTCTTATCCTCCTCGGGAGCGATGTCCTCAAATCGGGAAGCCAGCTGTTTCAGTGACTCGTCAAGCATCCCCGGCGTTTCCTCTCTCGCAGGCTCGAGCCACCAATCCAAACTCGGGAGGTCGTCTCTTTTCTCGATTTGGAAGATTCTCTCCTGCCTCAGGGACTCGTCCAGTTCACGTCTAGCCTCTTCGCGTTCACGTCTGAGCTCTTCACTCGTTTTTTGCTCTACCCCTTCGTGGGTCAATATCAGCCGCTCCTGCGGCTCTGGCGTCTGCACCGGCACCCACTCCTGATAGCGCTCCGACAGGTCGTCCCGCGTCTCGCCGTCCAGCCGGAGGCTGATGTCCTCCCTGTTCTGCTTCAGCTCCACGTCAGCGTCCTCGCCCGCCGCGTCGGCCATCTTGTCCACGCTATAGTGGGTCATGGTGTCCTCATAGCGGAAGAAGATGTCCTCCACGCCGTCCTCCCGGAGGCTGGAGATGTCGGTGGTGACGGTGGAGCGGGGAGCGGCGCTCTCAATAAGCACCACACCCCCCGGGGTGAGATCCGCTCTGGCGTCGGCGGCGCTGTCAATGGCCAAAGCAGGATCCAGCCGCTGGATGGTGACCCGGCTGGAAAAGAAGCCGCCCACCACCATGCCGCCGGGCAGGGGTTCGGGAGCGTTCTCCTGTGCCGGGGGCTGGACGTCATCATCATCGTCGTCCGGCTGGGGCGTGGGGGTGGAGGTGTAGTCGTAGCCCATCCCCTCCATCACGGTGCCGTCCGCGTTCAGACGGGTCAGCCGTCCTCCCGTCACCTTATGTTCATCGTCAGAAAGATTCTCCGTGGGTATCTCGCCGTAGCTACCGCCGATGGCCGGGGCCTTGGCGTCCGTCGTCTGGCTCCCCGCCTTGGCCGTCACCTCGGCGTCGCCGCAGATGTAGAGGTGTCCCGGATTCGGGTCGTCGGTGTCGCCCGACGCGCGGCCTGCTCCGTCGCCGATGCCTGCCGCGTTGCTCCCGCCCACAGCCTCGATGGTGCCGCCCCGGATGGTGATGTTGCTGCCGGTGCTCTCCTTTCCCCCGCCAATGCCTGCGCCGCCGTCGCCGCCCTCAGCGGTGAGGGAGCCGTCCTTGCCCTTGTCATCCTTGATGGTCAGCTTGCCGGAGGACTCATCGCCGTTCTTCTCAAGACCCGCCTTATAGCCGCCGCTCTTCAGCTCGTTGTCGCCGTCCAGCTCAATGGCGGCATCGTGGTCGCCCTTCACGGTGACGGCGGCATTGCTCTCCCGGACAGGGCCGTCACCGCTGCCATCCACCTCGGTCTTGCCGCTGACGTCAATTTTCAGGTCGTCGAAGGTGACGTCCACGTTGCCCTTGGAGGTGTCGATGGTGACGGTATGCTCCTCCGACTTGCCGGTGATGACGGTGTCTCTGTCCTCCTGCTCGATGGTCTTGCCCTGTGTGACCCTGTTTGTGCCTTCGTCGCCCGCTTCCACGGTGATGTCGCCGTCGGCGATGTTCCACCGGGCCGCATAGGCCGGGATGCCGGAGCTCACCACGATGCCCGCGATGACGGCGGCGGCCACGCCCCGCCGGAGTGCGCTTTTCAGTCTCATAGTCTGTCCTCCTTTGGTCGGTTCGTCTTTTGAAGAATCATCCTTTCTCGACACAAGCTTACCAAAAAATTCAGAGAATGTAAATAAAATCTGCGCGAATCGTGGTGTTTTCGGCGTGAGTAGCCCTCTCCGTCTGCTCCGCAGACACCTCTCCCATAGGGAGAGGCACTGGCCTACCCGCAGGCGCAAAAAAACCGCCACCTCACGGTGACGGTCAGACTTTCCGTTCAATTTATAATGACGCATTCTCAAACGCATCCCCTGCGGCCTTTTGCAAAGCGTCGATGGAGATGGTGCAGAGGGCCGCGAGGTCGGCGTCCGAGCCGTCGGCGGGGATGTCCGCCACCTCTTTCTCAGTCTTGCCCTTGAGGTAGCTGCAATAGCCCTCGCTGTGCTCGTACCACTCCTTGCCGAGGCTGGATGCGTTCCGCATCCCGTAGCTGTCGCCCAGCTCAAGCTTGGAGCGGACGGTGTCCGGGGCGGTGACGCCGCCGTCTGCCGCGATGGTCAGCGCAGGCTCTGCCATGTCGCCGATGGCGCTGGTCACACGGCCATCGGCATCCAGCGTCAGGGCCACGACGGTAAGGTCAACTTCTGCGTTCACATCCTTGTCGTCGGTGGCGGTGATGTCCGAAGAGGCATTCTCCGCCTCCACGCCGAGGCTCACCCGGTCGCCTTTTGCCGCGCCGAGGGCGGACGCATTCGTGCAGGCTTTCGCCACGGCGTCGCGGTACTGATCCACCCGGATGGTGCAGCCGGACAGCAGATCAGCGTCCGTGGCCTTGCCGTCCTTATCCGTTTCCAGCATGGATGCCTGTTCCGGCGTCATGCCGGTGAGGTAGTCGGCGAAGTCATCGGCCTGCTCGGCCCAGCCCTTTTTCAGCGAAGATGCCGCTGCCAGCGGGTAGTCGTCCCCTTTCTGGCGCTTGGTGCGGTAGTCGGTGGGCATGGTGACGACGCCTTTGCCGTCGGCGGTAACTTCCACTTCCAGCTCATCCAGCATCACGTCGGCCAGCTTGCCGTCTCCGTCCAGCAGGACGGCGGCGGCGATGGTATGGATGGTGCCGGTGCGGGCCTCGTCGGAAGCCTCGGTCAGGATGCCGAGGCCGGTCTTCCAGCCGCCGGTCTGGGTGGTGCTGGCGCTGCCGGACGAGCCGGACATGGCGTTCGAACTGCTCATGCTGCCGGAATCGCTGCTGCCTTTGCGGCAGCCGGACAGCAGCAGTGCCGCCGCCACGGCACAGCTCAGAAGAGCTTTTTGTCTCTGTGTCATAAGCGTTACGCTCCCTTTCATCTCTTTGGGAGTAGTATAGCCCGACCGGAGTCTATTTATTTATGTATCTTTTTGTTGGAAACTGTGTTATACTTGTCCTGCGGCCTACCCCGCCCAGTTTTATGGGAAGGGAGGTGTTGCCCAATGGCGTATATTTCCACATTTATCCTGTCCGTCGGAGCAAATGTAGCTTCTTACTACATTTGCAAGTGGCTTGACGGATGGCTGAAGGGCCGTAAGCACTAAAAAGGACCCCCTTTCGGAGATTGCCGCTCCGGGAGGGGGTCTTTTCCTTTTGGGTGTGCCAATGACATATCGGCTTCCACATTTATCATCTTTATTATATGCGATTCCCCGCAAAAGTCAAGCACCGCACGGAAAATTTACAACTGTGCTCTGAGACCGACGTGTTATCTGGCAAAGTTCCAAAATAACGACGCAGCAACGCTGTAAAACAAACTTCGCCAGAGTGGCGAACTTCGGGTCAGCTGGCGAAGTTCGAACTTCGCCAATCAGGGGAACTTCGCCAAGTTGGCGAACATCCAATATTAAACTATATATCGTTTATTTTATAGAACTTCGCCACTTATTCCACCGCAGCATCGCTCACATCAGCGGGCTCAGCAGGCGGAGCACACTGTCCAGTAGCGTCCCGGCCAGCGAGGTGCGGCAGTCGGCCAGCTGCACTTCCCGGCACTCCGGCAGGGTGCGGAGCACATCGTCCCGCAGAGCAATGACCTGACTGTTATAGAGCAGCAGCGCCCCGCACTCAAAGTGGAGGAAGAGGCTGCGGTAATCCATGTTGATACTGCCCACCACGGCGGCGCGGTCATCGCTGACGTAGCACTTGGCGTGGAGGAAGCCGGGCGTGAACTCGTAGATGCGCACCCCCGCCCGGAGCAGCGGCACATAATAGGAGCGGGTCAGCCGGAAGACGAGCTTCTTGTCCGGGATGCCCGGAAGCACCAGCCGGACGTCCACGCCCCGCTTTGCCGCCGCCTTGAGGGCTTCCAGCATGGTCTCCCCCACCGCGAAGTAGGGCGTATAGATATAGACGTACCGCTGGGCCTGATTGATGATATTCAGGTAGACCGTCTCGGCCAGAGCCTCTTCGTCCAGCGGGCTGTCCCCGTAGGGCTGTATCACTCCGTCCGACTGGGCAGACAGGGACACAGCCTGAGGCATAAAAGGCGTATAATCCTCCTCGCTGGGGCGGAAGGCGTTCCAGTGGTCGAGGAACATCACCGTGAAGTTCCAGACCGCCGCGCCCTCGGTGCGGAGAGCTGCGTCCTTCCAGTAGCCGAACCTCTCTTCTTCATTGATATACTCGTCGGCCAGATTGATGCCGCCCGTATAGGCTGTATTTCCGTCCACGACCACGATCTTCCGGTGGTCGCGGTGATTCATGACCAGCGACACCAGCGGCACCACCGGGTTGAACGGGATGCAGCGGATATGCGCCCGCTCCATCTTCACCACGAAATCGGACGGCAGACCCAGCAGACTGCCAAAATCGTCGTAGATGAGCCGGACGTCCACCCCCTGCGCCGCCTTGCGGACAAGGATGTCCTCTACCCCCTTCCACATCTTGCCGGTGCGGACGATGAAGAACTCGAGGAAGATGAACCGCTCTGCCTTTTCGAGGTCGGCCAGCAGGTCAGGGTACATGGCCTCACCGCAGGGGTAGTATTTTGCCGTAGAGTTTTTCCATGCGGGGTATGGCCCGTACTCCGAAACATACCGGCTCAGTCCCCTGCTGGCGGGGTCGAGGGCGTCGGTCTGGCCCGGCTGCTGGGCGAGGTCGGCGGTGTGCTGGCGCTCCACCGCCTGCATCCGCTGGCGCATCCGCTTGGCGGGGGCCTTGTTGCCGAAGGCCAGATAGAGCGCACCGCCCAGCAGCGGCATCATGCCGATAAGGACGAGCCAGATGATCTTATAGTCGCTGTTTTCGTCCTTCCGCACGAGGTAGAGGGTGATGAAGAGGCTGAGGACGTTCAGCCCCGCATTCACCCACACCTTTCCGGCGGTGAGGGAGAAGAAGGCCCAGAGCAGCCAGCCGATCTGCAGCAAAACAAGGGCCACTGTGACCGTGGCCCTGTTGATGACACGATTGAAGAACCGTACGACCGGCAGCCGAAAGAACATCTGCGCCTCCCCCGCTGCCTTTCAGCAGCATTTTTATGGGAATAGTATAGCGCAGAGATGCGGAGATTTCAAGCTCAGGCGTCCGCGTCCTCGAAGCCCACCATGAGGCCGCCCAGCTCGGCGTAGTAGCTGCACAGGCCGCCGCACTCGGTCACCCGCACCTGTGCGCCCTCGAAGACAGCTTTCACCATGTGCATCAGGCGCTCGGCGGCGGCGGGGTTGCCGCAGTGGGCAATGATGACCTTGCCGTCCGTGTAGCCGTGGCCCTTCAGCTCCAGCACGAGGCGCTCGAGAGCGCCGTGCTCGCCGCGGGTCTTGCAGAGGACGTCCAGTTCGCCCACATCGCTGGCCTTGCCGATGACCCGGATGTTGAGCATCCGCGCCACAGCGGCCACAGCGGGCTTCACCCGGCCATTCCGGGCCAGATTCGCCAGCGATTCCAGCGAGAACAGCAGATGGGTGTGGTGACGGTAGCGCAGCATCTCTTCGCAAACGTCGTCAAACTCCCTGCCCTCTTGGATGAGCGCACGGATATGCTCTGCCAGCAGCACCAGCTCCGGGCCGGCAGACAGGCTGTCCAGCACAAAGACCTGAGCACCCGGGTGCTCTGCCTGATACTCCTCTGCGGCCAGCTGGGCGGCGTTGCAGCTGCCCGACAGGGTGCCGGTGATGGTGATGGCATAAATTTCATCTGCGCCCTCATAAGCCTCCAGCCAGTCGCCGATGTTGGGGCAGGAGGTGCTGGTCTTGCCCTTATAGGTGCGCAGGGCAGTCGCCATCTCCACGGCATCCAGCGTGCCGTCGTCGAGGTATTCCCTCTCGTCGGTCACGATCTTCAGAGGCACAGAAGCAAAATCAATGCCGTCCAGCTGATACAGGCTGGCGGAAGAGTCCACAACGATTCGTTTCATCTCATCTATCTCCATTCCGGCGGGTGTCCGCCGCATTTTTTACGTTCGGTGAGTCCACTATATCAGTTTTTCAAAAACCTGTCAAGCGATTTGTAAAATTCTTAATATTGTTTTCATAAACGGTTGACCCCGACTCAAAAATGCGATATACTACCACCATGAATCAGGAAATGAAACGCCGTGTCACGGCCTGCGCCGCCGGGTTTTCCCTGCCGCGCTACCGGGAGCTGCCCTCCGTGGGGCTGTATCTCGACCAGACCGTGCAGCTCGTCAACAGCTGCTTCCGGGGCTTCCCCGGGGTGGAGCTCACCCCCTCCATGGTGAGCAACTACGTCAAGAAAGGAGTCATCTCCCACCCCGTCAAAAAGAAGTATTCCCGCGAACAGCTGGCTTCTCTCATCTATATCGTATTGTCTAAAAATGTCCTCTCGCTGGAAAACATCGACGCCCTGTTCCAGATGCAGCGGGCTCACTGCACCGCCGCCGAAGCCTACGACTATTTCTGCGACGAGGTGGAGAACTGCCTGCCCTACATCTTCGGGGCCAGCCGCACCATCCGCGACCTCGACCCGGATGCCGCCGACGAAAAGCGTCTGCTGCGCGGCACCATCGTCGCCGCCGTGAACAAGATGTACCTCGACTGCTGCTTCGTCGCCATGCGGCAGGAGGAAGCGCTCTGGCCGGGGATCCTGGGCGACTTACAATAAGATAGGTACAAAAAGCCCCCGGCACCATGCGGAAGTGCCGGGGGCCTGTTTATAGGAAAGCGGAGCTTTGCGGTAAACTCCGCCTGCGGGGGAGGCTAAGCTTAGTTGAGCAGCTCGTTGTGTGCAAAACCGCCCACCGTCAGCTCTGCGCTCTCACCGGAGTGGGTGAGCGTAAAGAGGGTGTCGTCCACGCCCAGAGACAGCATGCTGTCGATGTTCAGGGCGGTCTCACGGAGCTGGGTGCGGAACACGAGGGTGTTCACGCCCTGCGCCTTCAGCTCCTTCAGGTTGCTCAGGCAGCCGGAAAGCACGGCAGCCTCAGCAGGCACTGCAATAGTATACCGGCCCTCGGCCATGGAGGTCTCGTAGGCCCCTGCCCCGGTAACGGTCAGGGTGACAGCGGAGGAGCCTCCGTTGCTCTCGGGCACCAGCATCGGCACAAATTCCCGCTTCTCGGTCTCACCGCAGTTTGCGCACTTGTAGATGGTGTAGCCCTCGGAGGTGTAGGTAGGTGCGACCACTTCCATACGCTCCGTGAAGTGGTGGCCCAGTGCGTCGATGGTCTCCTCGTAGGTCTCGCCCACATGGGTGGTGCAGGTGTAGACCCGCTTGCCCGGGGTGGTGCAGGTGGGCTCCACCGTAGCCGTCAGCTCGTAGCTGTGGCCGTCCTGCTTGATGCCGACTAGGTCACCTGTGACGGTAATGCTGCCGTCCTCCTTCTTGACTACCTTGGCGTTCTCCACCTCTTCGATCTTGCCGCCATCGGTCTTGATCTCGACATTTCCGATAATGCCGTTTCCCTTTCCATCCCGCTCGCCCGGCATGGCGGTGACAAGGGTACCGCCCGTTTCAACACTCAGGCCAATCTTGCCACTCAAGATAGTCTTGATGCTGCTGCCATTGACTGCTGTGTTGGCATTGTTCTCTGCCTTGCCGCCCAGCGCAGTTGTCGTGCCTCCCTTCACAGTAACTTGGTTACTATCACCATTATAGAAACTCGCATTGCCGCCGGTGGCCTTGCCCGAGCCCGACTTGGCATTGCCGCCGATGAGCGTCGTCTCGCCGGCGGACACGATGCCGCCCTTCTCTCCCCAGAGGGCATCGCCTCCGGTAACAACGCCGCTTTTCGACTCTGCATTGCCGCCGATCGCCGTCAGCTTACCGCCCTTCCGGACCTCATAGCCGCAGCCAACGCCTGTCCCATAGAAGCGGAGAGCAGCACCACCCCAGGCACTTTTCTTCATAGTCTTATGATCGCCGCCAATGGCAATGACCTCGCTGCCCTCTCCAACAACGACCTTTCCCTTCACGAAGAGGCTAATGCCTGTGCCGCCACCTGTACTTGTATCCTCTCCAGGGTGCAGCTGGCCGCCGCCCTTTGCAGTGAGCTTCGAATTTTTGATGTTAACTTCATCGTTGGCAGATATGCCTGTGCCGCCGCCGAAACCGCCGGTGGCCGTAACCGTTGCATTCACCAGATCCAGCTTTCCATTAGCATATATGCCAATGGATCCGCCCTTAGTGCCCGAGCCGCCGGTGGTAGACAGAGAGGAGCCCTCCTTGCCCTGGATCGTCAGCTTGCCTTTACCAGATGATGATATTCCTTTCTCCCCCTTAGCGCCGCTGTTGCCGCCGGTCAGCTCATTCTTGCCCTCCAGCTCCAGCGTCACATCGCCCGTACCGGAAACGGTCACAGCGTTCTTGTTTGTATTCCCTGCATCCACCTTCAGGTTACTAAAGATGACCGTCAGAAGATTGGTAGAATTATTGATGATCTTTACCACATTTCTGGCAGCGTCCTGAGCCTTTTCGGTAAGGGTGGTGGGGGCGTTGGTGTCCCTGTAGGTCTTCTCCTCAGCGGGCTTTTTCTCCCCGGTCTCCTGCTCCGCAGCAGGCTTGGCGGCAGGCTTTGCGGCCTCCTTCTGGGCCTCGGCGTCATACTGGCCGTACTCGATCACCTGATCGGAGGTCTGTTCGGTCTGTTCCGGCTCCTGAGAGTCGGCGGGCTTCTCCTGAGTCTCCTTCTCCTGGGCCTGCTTCTCCTCGTCCTCCGGGGCCAGCAGCTCCAGAGAGCCGGGCTCCTGGGCCTGCTCCTCGGTCTCGCCGGACTTTTCAACCTCGGAGGTGTTTTCGCCGGACTTTTCAACCTCAGAGGTGTTTTCGCTGGACTTTTCAACCTCGGAGGTGTTCTCTTCCTCTGCGTTCAGGCTTTCGGTGGGCTTGGTGTTGTCGCCGGTGTTGTCGCCGGTGATGATGATGTCGTCTGTGCCGTCGCCATCCTCCTTGATGCCGTTTCCGGTCGTTTCTTTGGTGCCGTCCGTCTTGATGGTGACACTGTCGTCGCCGACCTTGATGGTCTTCTCGCCCTCCTCATTCACCGAGACTTCCACACTGCCCTGACTCACATCACAGATGTAAGCAGCCGAGGCCGGGGCAGCAACTGCCGACACCGCCATGCTCAGGGCCAGGACGGCCGCTGCCGTCCGCTTCATGTTTTTCCGTAACCGCATAATTTTTACCTCCTGTTTCGTGGTTTTTCCCTTTTTTATTCTCCCCCCCCCCCCTATTGGTTTTTCAATAGCTTTTGTCAACAATCTTTCGGACGAATATTTGTCATTTTCTACAAAAAGGCCGCTGGGCCACACCTTCTGTGCAGTGGTGTGAGCGATTTGTCCATCGGCTCATCGGAAAGCGCGGCCTTGATAAGCCATACTTTTTCCCACCGGGTGTGTCTGTTTTGAACAAGAAAAAAGAGGGCCGGTGTACCCACATTTGGTGCAGCTGTCACTTGAATCTTTTTCAGCGCCTTTGTATAATATTCTTGTTATCCGGAACAAGGGCGTTCCAGATGAGTCTTCGCCGACCCATCTGGGACGCCTTTTCTTTCTACCGGCATTCAGAGGGACTCTGCGGAATGTGCCGCCGAGGTGGACCGCTATCTGATGGGTTACACCAATCTGTGACCCCCCTCCCTCCTATTTATGACATTCTCTTTCCTATCCTAAACAGAAACGGGAGCTTTCCTTTACCGGGAGGCTCCCGTTTCTGCATTTCGCCGCTTTCGCTTTCACAAAATTTTCACAGTTAGCGTTTCCTGCCCACTTGAAACAGATACCCCTAAGTGGTAAAATCAGAGTGTCGGGAGATTTACCCCCACAGGGTACATCTCCTCTTCACACTGATACACCCGGAAAGGAGTCATCTGCTATGACTGATGCTGAAAAAAAGCCCTGCTGCGCCGCCGAGCCTGCCGAAAAGGACACTGCTCTCTCCTGCTGCCGCCACAAGGACCGTACCCCTGAGGAGTACCGCGCCCTCGCCAACCGGCTGAGCCGCATCGAGGGCCAGGTGCGCGGCATCCACACGATGCTGGACAAGGACGTCTACTGTGCCGATATTCTGGTGCAGGTGGCTGCGGTGAACGCTGCACTGAACGGCTTTTCCAAAGAGCTGCTGAGCCAGCACGTCCGCACCTGCGTGGCCGACGATTTGAGAGCCGGCGGGACGCAGAAGCTGGACGAACTGCTGCAGCTGCTGCCCCGGCTCATGAAATGACCCCGTTCCGGGCATCCTATCAGAGGGAAAGGAATCCGCAATGGAACAATACAATGTCACGGGCATGAGCTGCGCGGCCTGCTCTGCCCGGGTGGAAAAGGCCGTGAAGAAGGTGCCGGGCGTCACGAGCTGCTCGGTGAGCCTCCTGACAAACTCCATGGGCGTAGAAGGCACAGCCTCCCCTGCCGCCATCCTCTCGGCGGTGCAGGAGGCAGGCTACGGCGCAAGCCCGAAGAATGCCTCTGCCAGTAAGACTTCGGACGCCAGCACCGACCTCGATGCACTGGCTGACCGCGAGACACCGAAGCTCAAGCGCCGCCTCATCGCCTCGCTGGGCTTCCTGCTGGTGCTGATGTACTTCTCCATGGGCCACATGATGTGGGGCTGGCCCCTGCCCCACTGGTTCGATGGCAACCACGTCGCCATGGGCCTTGTCCAGCTGCTGCTGGCGGGCATCGTCATGGTCATCAACCAGAAGTTCTTCATCAACGGCTTCAAGGGCCTCATCCACGGCGCACCCAACATGGATACGCTGGTGGCCCTCGGCTCCATGGCAAGCTTCGTGTGGAGCACTTACGCCCTCTTCGCCATGACCCGCGCTCAGGTGGACGGCAGCGACGAGCTCGTCATGCACTATATGATGGAGTTCTACTTCGAGTCTGCCGCCATGATCCTGACCCTCATCACGGTGGGCAAGATGCTGGAAGCCCGCTCCAAGGGCAAGACCACCGACGCCCTCAAGAGCCTGATGAAGCTGGCCCCCAAGACCGCCACGCTGATGCGGGACGGCGCGGAAGTGACCGTGGCCATCGCCGACGTGCAGAAGGGCGACGTCTTTGTGGTCCGCCCCGGCGAGAATATCCCGGTGGACGGCGTGGTGCTGGAAGGCACCAGCGCAGTCAATGAGAGCGCCCTGACCGGCGAGAGCATCCCGGTGGACAAGGCCGTCGGCGACAAAGTCAGCGCTGCCACCACCAACCAGTCGGGCTTCCTCCGCTGCGAGGCCACCCGCGTCGGCGAGGATACCACGCTGGCTCAGATCATCAAGATGGTCAGCGATGCCGCCGCCACCAAAGCTCCTATCGCAAAAATCGCTGACACCGTGTCGGGCTTCTTCGTCCCGGCGGTCATCTCCATTGCCGTCGTGACCACCATCGTCTGGCTGCTGCTGGGCCATGAGCTGGGCTATGCGCTGGCACGCGGCATCTCCGTGCTGGTCATCAGCTGCCCCTGCGCACTGGGTCTGGCAACGCCTGTGGCTATTATGGTGGGCAATGGCCTCGGCGCCAAGAACGGCATCCTCTTCAAGACTGCCGCTTCGCTGGAAGCCGCAGGCCGCACCCAGATCGTGGCGCTGGACAAGACCGGCACCATCACCGAGGGCGCACCCCGCGTCACCGACCTGCTGCCTGCCGAGGGCGTCACCGAGACGGAGCTGCTGACGCTGGCCGCCGCGCTGGAAAGCCGCAGCGAGCACCCTCTGGCAAAGGCAGTTCTGGCCGACGCTGAGGCAAAGGCCATCACTCCCCCGGAAGTCACTGACTTCGCGGCCCTGCCGGGCAACGGTCTGGCGGCCAAGCTGGACGGCATGGACATCTATGCCGGCAATGCCGCCTTCATCCAGACCAAGCTCACCCTGCCCGCCGCACTGGCACAGCAGGCTGAAAAGCTGGCCTCTGAGGGCAAGACTCCCCTCTTCTTCGGCGGCGCAGGCCGTCTGCTGGGCGTTATCGCCGTGGCCGACACCATCAAGGAGGACAGCCCCGAAGCCATCCGTCAGCTGCAGAACATGGGCATCCGGGTCGTGATGCTCACCGGCGACAACCAGCACACCGCCGACGCCATCGGCAGGCAGGCGGGCGTGGACGAGGTCATCGCGGGCGTCCTGCCCGACGGCAAAGAAGCCGTCATCCGCCGGCTGCAGGCCAGCGGCAAGGTGGCCATGGTGGGCGACGGCATCAACGACGCCCCCGCCCTCACCCGTGCCGACACCGGCATTGCCATCGGCGCAGGCACCGACGTGGCCATTGACGCCGCTGACGTCGTGCTGATGAACTCGAAGCTCTCGGACGTGCCTGCGGCCATCCGCCTCAGCCGCGCCACTCTGCGGAACATCCACGAGAACCTGTTCTGGGCGTTTTTCTACAACGCCATCGGCATTCCCATCGCGGCGGGCGTGTTCTACCCCGCCTTCCAGCTCAAGATGAACCCGATGCTCGGCGCGCTCGCGATGAGCTTCAGCTCGGTGTTCGTGGTAAGCAATGCGCTGCGCCTGCGCTGGTTCAAGGCCAAGCACACGGCGGCAGCGGCACCCAAAACGGTTTCTTCTCCGTCGGATCGCGGAGTGGAGATAGCAAGCAAGGAAATTATGGCAAGTAATGAAAAAGGAGAAACAAACATGGAAAAAGTCATCAGCATTGAGGGCATGGCCTGCATGCATTGCGTGAATCACGTTCAGCAGGCGCTTTCCGCCGTCCCCGGCGTGAAGGAGGCAAAGGTCGATCTTGAGAGCAAGTCCGCCACCGTCAGCGTGGACGGCAGCGTAACCGACGCGGCGCTCAAGGCCGCCGTGGATGAGGCTGGCTATCAGGCCGTCTCCATCCGCTAAGGCCATGAGAGCCGATCGTGATTCCGTCCGCCGCAAGCTGAAAATCGCCCGCGGCCAGCTCGACGGCATTTTGCAGATGATCGACGACGACCGCTACTGCGTGGACATCTCCAACCAGCTTCTCGCCACGCAGTCGCTCCTCAAAAGCGCCAACCAGCAGATCATGCGCGCGCACATCGAAGGCTGCGTGCGCGAGGCTTTGCAGACCGACCATATCGACCCCAAGCTCGAAGAGGCCTTCCAGCTCCTCGAGCGCATGGCGCAGTCGTGATCGCACAAAAAAGGACGACAGCTAAAAATAGCTGTCGTCCTTTTTTGTTATTCGATCAGATCCTCGCGGTCGAGTTTCTTTTCCGAAAGCTGCTGTGCGGTGTGCTCATGTACGAGCTGGAGTACTACCGCCGTGAGGGTGAGAGCCAAGATCGGAAGAGCACACGTCTGAACTCCAG
>OIGO01000278.1_pt1 | contig 14455 bp, 10 predicted proteins | sample 1582251 | NCBI WGS metagenome assembly OIGO01 (sample SAMN02674607, study PRJEB24791) | human gut metagenome, SKBSTL069 | isolation source: stool | host: Homo sapiens | place: USA
AGTTGTTCCTGCGTCGTGATAGTGATATTGGTAAGGTTATTGTTGACCCGTTCCGTTCGTTGTCTCGTTTGAAACAGCTGGTTACCGGTAAGAAGACGCGTAAAGACCATCCGCAGGTGATGAATGCTGCCGTACGTCTTTATGCCGATGCAGCTAACGCTAAGACGAAGATGGAAAATGGTTTCGACCTGACAAACTACGACGAACGTACGTTGGCTTTTGCGAAGGACTATTCCAATCAGTTATTGGCAATTGATGTTAACCTTGATACAACTGAAATGCTGGACGTTGCCTGGGGCTTGTTCGGTAAATACTTCCGTCCGGAAGAAGTAAATATCAAGAAAGACTTGGTGGATCAATACTGGCCAAAAGGCGAATAATAATAAACTTGTAATTAATAATTTATAATTAGTAATTGACAACGTGGCTATAAAGTTTCAATATAACAAGACCTCTCTTCAGCAGCTCGAAAAGCAACTGAAAGTGCGGGTGCGCACGCTTCCTATCATCAAGAATAAGGAAAGCGCCCTCCGCATGGAAGTGAAACGCTGTAAAACGGAAGCTGCCGATCTGGAGGATAGGCTCGAACAACAAATTCAAGCCTATGAAGCCATGTTCGCCCTTTGGAATGAGTTTGACGCTTCATTAATAAAGGTGAATGATGTTCATCTTGGCGTGAAGAAGATTGCGGGTGTACGTGTACCGCTACTCGAAAATATAGATTTCGAGATACGTCCGTACAGTATGTTCAACGCTCCCAAGTGGTATGCCGACGGTATCCATCTATTGGAAGAGCTGGCTCATACGGCAATTGAACGTGAATTTATGCTCGCCAAGCTGAACTTGTTAGAACATGCAAGGAAAAAGACCACTCAAAAGGTGAACCTTTTTGAGAAGGTGCAGATACCGGGTTATCAGGATGCATTGCGAAAGATCAAACGATTCATGGAAGATGAAGAAAACTTGTCGAAATCTTCGCAAAAGATCATGAAGTCTCATCAAGAAAAAAGGAAGGAGGTAGAGGCATGATTACAAAAATGAAGAAACTCACATTCCTGGTTTATCACAAAGAGTATGAAGAATTCCTGAACAGTCTGCGTGAACTTGGGGTAGTCCATATTGTGGAGAAACAACAGGGGGCTGCTGATAACACGGAGTTGCAGGAGAATATTCGTCTTTCCAATCGCTTGGCGGCTACCTTGAAGTTGCTTCAGAATCAGAAGCATGAAAAGAATGCTGTAATTGCTACGGAAGGTGGAACGGCTGCCCGTGGTATGCAAGTGCTGGACGAAGTGGATGCCCTGCAAACAGAGCATGGAAAGCTGTCGCAGCAGTTGCAAAGCTATGCCAAAGAGAAAGAAGCACTGGAAGCCTGGGGTAACTTTGAACCGGATAATGTTCAGAAGCTGAAAAATGCCGGTTATGTAATCGGTTTTTATAGCTGTTCGGAAGGAAATTACAAGGAAGAGTGGGAAACGGAATACAATGCAATGATTGTGAACCGTATCTCTTCTAAAGTATTCTTCGTGACTCTGACGAAAGGCGGGCAGGAAGTGGATTTGGATGTAGAACAGGCGAAATTACCTGCATACTCTTTGGCACACCTTGAAACGCTTTACAATACGACCGAACAGGCCGTTGAAGAGAATGAAAAGAAGCTGGTTACGTTTTCCGAAACAGAAATTCCTTCCTTGAAGGCTGCTCTGAAAGAGTTGCAAAGTCAGATTGAATTCTCTAAAGTTGTGTTAAGTTCCGAGCAGACTGCCGGTGACAAACTGATGTTGATTGAAGGATGGGCGCCTGCATTCAGTCAAGTGGAAATAGAGGCTTACCTGAATGACGCACATGTATATTATGAGATTACCGATCCGATGCCGGGCGATAATGTTCCTATTCGATTGAATAATAAGGGATTCTTTGCCTGGTTCGAACCGATCTGTAAGTTGTATATGCTTCCGAAGTATAATGAATTGGACTTGACTCCGTTCTTTGCCCCGTTCTTTATGGTCTTTTTCGGACTTTGTCTGGGAGATTCCGGATATGGGGTGTTCCTGTTCCTGGGAGCTACGGCCTATCGGTTGATGGCGAAGAAAGTAACCCCGTCAATGAAGTCAATCATCTCATTGATACAGGTATTGGCGGTATCAACGTTCTTCTGCGGTTTGCTGACTGGTACGTTCTTCGGAGCGAATATCTACGATTTGAACTGGCCGATTGTTCAACGTCTGAAACATGCCGTCTTGATGGATAACAATGATATGTTTCAATTATCGTTGATATTGGGAGCTATTCAGATACTATTCGGTATGGTGTTGAAGGCGGTGAATCAGACCATTCAGTTTGGTTTCAAATATGCAGTGGCAACTATCGGATGGATCATCCTGCTGGTTTCCATGGCAGTTTCGGCTTTGTTGCCGGAGGTAATGCCGATGGGAAGTACAGTGCATTTGGTTATTCTGGGTGTTTCGGCTGCTATGATCTTCCTTTATAACAGTCCGGGAAAGAATGTTTTCCTGAATATCGGACTGGGATTATGGGATTCATATAATATGGTCACCGGTTTGCTTGGCGATGTATTGTCTTACGTTCGTCTGTTTGCCCTCGGACTTTCCGGAGGTATTTTGGCGGGAGTATTCAACAGCCTGGCAGTAGGTATGAGTCCGGATAATGTAATAGCAGGCCCGATTGTTATGGTACTGATTTTCGTTATCGGTCATGCCATCAATATCTTTATGAATGTGCTGGGTGCAATGGTTCACCCGATGCGTCTGACGTTTGTCGAGTTTTTCAAGAATTCCGGATACGAAGGAGGCGGTAAAGAGTACAAACCTTTTAAAAACTAAAAATTAATATTTTAAGAATTAAACAATAAAAATAGAATAAGATTATGGAAATGAATTTGTTTATCGCCTACATTGGCATCGCGATTATGGTTGGTTTGTCGGGCATCGGTAGTGCTTACGGAGTAACTATTGCAGGTAATGCTGCTATCGGAGCATTGAAGAAGAATGATAGTGCATTCGGTAACTTCCTGGTATTGACAGCTCTTCCGGGTACACAGGGTCTTTATGGTTTTGCAGGTTATTTCATGTTTCAGACAATCTTCGGTATTTTGACTCCTGAAATTACACCTATCCAGGCATCAGCAGTGCTTGGTGCAGGTATTGCTCTGGGATTGGTTGCTTTATTCTCCGCTATCCGTCAGGGACAAGTTTGTGCAAACGGTATTGCAGCTATCGGACAGGGACACAATGTATTTAGTAATACGTTGATTCTTGCCGTATTCCCCGAACTCTATGCAATCGTTGCTTTGGCTGCAACCTTCTTGATTGGTAGCGCACTCGTTGCATAATTTTTAGCAAGAATATTTCCTATAAAGGAGTTTCAATCCCTTTGTACATGCAGCTTTGCATGTGCAAGGGGATATTCTTTTTTCATGGCGGGCTAACCTTTCTTTCCTCTTATTAACTCATATTTTTCGCATAAAGTATTATTTTTCAAAGAATAATGTGTACTTTTGCACTCGCATACTAAAAAGAGTTTTAATATATTATATGGTAAAAGATTTATTAACCCCCGATTATATCTTCGAGTCCAGCTGGGAAGTATGTAATAAAGTGGGAGGGATATATACCGTCTTGTCGACACGGGCAAATACATTACAGGAAAAATTCCGCGACAGAATTTTCTTCATAGGTCCTGATGTGTGGCAAGGAAAGGAGAACCCTCTATTCATCGAGTCGGATAACCTATGTGCTGCCTGGAAAAAGCATGCACTTGAGAAAGACGAACTTTCTGTCCGTATAGGACGATGGAATATCCCCGGTGAACCCATAGTCATTCTTGTTGATTTCCAACCTTTTTTTGAAAAGAAAGACGATATATACACAGAAATGTGGAATCGTTATCAAGTAGATTCGTTGCACGCCTATGGCGATTACGACGAGGCTTCTATGTTTTCCTATGCCGCAGGAAGAGTGGTGGAGAGTTTCTATCGCTACAACCTGACGGAAACGGATAAGGTGGTATATCAGGCACATGAATGGATGACTGGAATGGGAGCACTTTATGTACAGGAAGCTGTGCCGGAGGTTGCTACTATTTTTACGACCCATGCTACGTCTATCGGTCGTTCCATTGCCGGCAATAATAAGCCGTTGTATGACTATCTGTTTGCTTATAATGGCGACCAGATGGCGCAGGAACTGAACATGCAATCGAAACACTCGATTGAGAAACAGACTGCACATTATGTAGACTGTTTTACTACGGTGAGTGAAATAACCAATAATGAATGCAAGGAATTACTGGATAAACCGGCAGATGTTGTTTTGATGAACGGTTTTGAAGATGATTTTGTGCCGAAAGGAAGCACGTTTACCGGCAAGCGTAAGCGCGCACGTACCTTGATGCTTAGTGTTGCCAATAAATTATTGGGAACAAATCTGGGTGATGATACGTTAATTGTCGGAACCAGTGGGCGATATGAGTTTAAGAATAAAGGTATTGATGTTTTTTTGGAATCATTAAACCGCTTGAACAGGGATAAGAAACTGCATAAGAATGTGTTGGCATTCATCAATGTACCCGGTTGGGTGGGAGAGCCTCGCGAGGATTTGCAGGCACGTTTGAAGAGCAAAGATAAGTTCGACACTCCCCTCGAAGTACCGTTTATCACTCATTGGCTGCATAATATGACTCATGACCAGGTGTTGGACATGTTGAAATATCTGGGAATGGGCAATCGTCCGGAAGATAAGGTAAAGGTGATTTTTGTTCCTTGTTATCTGGATGGTCGTGATGGTATCATGAATAAAGAATATTATGATATATTGCTGGGGCAGGATTTGAGTGTCTATGCTTCTTATTACGAACCGTGGGGATATACTCCGCTGGAAAGTGTAGCTTTCCATGTGCCGACAATCACTACGGATCTGGCAGGATTCGGACTTTGGGTAAACAGCCTGAAGAACCAGCATGGCATTAATGATGGAGTGGAAGTGCTGCATCGTTCGGACTATAATTATTCGGAAGTGGCGGATGGTATCAAAGATACGATTACGTTGTTTGCGGATAAGACTGATAAAGAGGTGAAGGAAATCCGTAAGCGTGCTGCTGAAGTTGCAGAGCAGGCTTTATGGAAGCACTTTATACAATATTATTATGAAGCTTATGATATCGCTTTGCGTAAGGCAAGGATACGTCAGTTGAGTTAAGAAAGAAATTATTTATCAATAAGTAAACGAAAACATTATGAAAATCAAAGTTAGTAATGTGAATACTCCCAACTGGAAAGAGGTTACTGTGAAATCACGTATACCGGAAGAGTTGGAGAAGTTGTCTGAAATCGCACGCAACATTTGGTGGGCATGGAATTTTGAAGCGACTGAACTGTTTAGAGATCTAGATCCGGAACTTTGGAAAGAATGTGGACAGAATCCAGTACTGTTGTTGGAACGTATGAGCTATGAGAAGCTGGAAGCGCTGGCAAAAGACAAGGTGATTCTAAGAAGAATGAATGAAGTTTATACGAAATTCAGAGATTACATGGATGTGAAGCCGGATGAGCAACGCCCATCTATAGCTTATTTCAGCATGGAATATGGCTTGAGCAGCGTCCTGAAAATATATTCCGGTGGTCTGGGCGTATTGGCTGGTGACTATCTGAAAGAGGCTTCCGACAGCAATGTTGATTTGTGTGCGGTAGGTTTCTTGTATCGCTACGGTTACTTTACGCAAACTTTGTCTATGGATGGACAGCAGATTGCTAATTATGAAGCACAGAACTTTGGACAGCTTCCTATCGACCGTGTGCTCGATGCAGACGGCAAGCCATTGGTAGTAGACGTTCCTTATCTGGATTATTATGTTCATGCTAACGTGTGGCGTGTAAATGTAGGACGTATCTCTCTGTATCTGCTGGATACGGATAATGAAATGAACAGCGAGTTCGACCGTCCTATCACTCACCAGCTCTATGGTGGGGATTGGGAAAACCGTTTGAAACAGGAAATCCTGTTGGGTATCGGTGGTATCCTGACTCTGAAAGCTCTGGGTATCAAGAAAGATGTTTATCACTGTAATGAAGGACATGCTGCATTGATTAATGTTCAGCGTATCTGCGACTATGTAGCTACTGGATTGACTTTCGACCAGGCTATTGAGTTGGTTCGCGCTTCTTCTCTTTATACTGTTCATACTCCGGTGCCCGCAGGTCACGACTATTTTGACGAAGGTTTGTTCGGCAAATATATGGGTGGTTATCCTTCCAGAATGGGTATCTCATGGGATGACTTGATGGATCTAGGACGTAACAATCCGGGCGACAAGGGCGAACGTTTCTGTATGTCTGTTTTTGCTTGCAATACTTCTCAGGAGGTGAACGGTGTAAGCTGGCTGCACGGCAAAGTGTCTCAGGAAATGTTCTCTTCTATCTGGAAAGGTTACTTCCCGGAAGAAAGCCATGTGGGATATGTGACGAATGGTGTTCACTTCCCGACTTGGAGCGCAACGGAATGGAAGAAATTGTACTTTAAATATTTCAATGAAAACTTCTGGTTCGACCAGTCTAATCCTAAGATTTGGGAAGCTATCTACAATGTGCCCGATGAAGAGATTTGGAAGACTCGTATGACTATGAAGAATAAGTTGGTTGACTATATCCGTAAGTCATTCCGCGATACATGGTTGAAGAACCAGGGAGATCCTTCTCGTATCGTTTCACTGATGGATAAGATCAATCCGAACGCATTGCTGATTGGTTTCGGCCGTCGTTTTGCTACTTACAAACGTGCACACTTGCTGTTCACCGACTTGGATCGTCTTTCTAAGATCGTGAACAATCCTGATTATCCGGTACAATTCCTGTTTACAGGTAAAGCTCACCCGCACGATGGAGCAGGCCAGGGCTTGATTAAGCGTATCATTGAAATCTCTCGTCGTCCGGAATTCCTGGGTAAGATTATCTTCCTCGAGAATTACGATATGCAACTGGCTCGTCGTCTGGTTTCCGGCGTTGATATCTGGTTGAATACTCCGACTCGTCCGTTGGAAGCATCCGGTACATCTGGTGAAAAAGCTTTGATGAACGGTGTTGTCAATTTCTCCGTATTAGACGGATGGTGGCTGGAAGGTTACCGTGAAGGTGCAGGTTGGGCGTTGACTGAAAAACGTACTTACCAGAATCAGGAACATCAGGATCAGCTGGATGCTGCTACTATTTACAGTATTCTTGAAACTGAAATCCTTCCGTTGTATTATGCACGTAATAAGAAGGGATATTCTGAAGGCTGGATCAAAGTGGTGAAGAATTCTATCGCACAGATTGCTCCTCATTATACCATGAAGCGTCAGTTGGATGATTACTATAGCAAGTTCTATTGCAAACTGGCAAAACGTTTCCAGACTTTGGCTGCTAACGATAATGCAAAAGCAAAAGAAATCGCAGCTTGGAAAGAAGATGTGGTTGCTAAATGGGATTCTATTGAAATCGTATCTTGCGATAAGGTAGAAGAACTGAAGAAAGGCGATATCGAAAGCGGAAAAGAATATACAATCACTTATGTAATCGATGAAAAAGGTCTGAATGATGCAGTAGGACTGGAATTGGTTACTACTTATACGACTGCAGACGGTAAACAACATGTTTACTCGGTAGAGCCGTTTAATGTGATAAAGAAAGAAGGCGACTTGTATACATTCCAGGTTAAACACAGCTTGTCAAATGCAGGTAGTTTCAAGGTGTCTTACCGTATGTTTCCCAAAAATCCGGAACTTCCACATCGTCAGGACTTCTGCTATGTTCGCTGGTTTGTTTAATTGAAAATGTAAGGTAGGGGGGAGGATTCTCCCTGCTACTTTAGATATAAAAATTAGCCCCTGCAATCTCTGAGGATGCAGGGGCTAAATTTTTTCTGTTTGCTACAAAGAGCTTCAACACAGTTGTTCCACCACAGATTAATAGCGGTGACTTATTTTACAACTTCTGCTATTTTGGCTTGTAGTTCTTCTCCATGGAGACCACGTGCGATAATAGTACCTTCGCCGTCAATCAAAACAGTGTGAGGAATACTGTTTACTGCATAAAGCTGTGCACCTTCACTTTGCCAGAATTTCAGGTCGGACATTTGTGGCCAAGTCATATTCATCTTCTTGATTGCTTCTTTCCATGCAGCTCCATCCTGGTCGAGAGATACGCCTACAATTTCGAAGTTCTTACCTTTATACTTAGCGTAAGTTTCTACCAGATTAGGCATTTCGCGACGGCAAGGACCGCACCAGCTAGCCCAGAAGTCAACCAATACCACTTTACCTTTACCAACGTAGTCAGACAACTTCACAGCCTTTCCTTCCGGAGTCTGCATTTCGAAATCAACAAATTGAGTACCTACAGCAGTCTTTTTCTGCTTGTCAGTCATCTCTTTGATTCTTACGATTGTTTCGTCATTCTGGAAATTAGCAGGAATTTGTTGCAACAAAGCTTCATTTTCGTCCGTAGAGTTATTGTAGAAAGTTTGTTTAAACAAGAATACTCCAACCGGGTTGGTGATATTCTTTTGTACGCCTTCTTTGATTGCTTTGTCATATTGTTCTTCCAGCTGAGCACCTTCTTTTTGTTTGGCCTCTTTTTGCTCATCACTTAAAGATGTATTACCCATTGCCTCATAAATGGCATTCATTTTTTTGCTGATGTCATTGATTTGAGCTCTGATTTCCTGGTATGCATCGTTGTTGGGAGTACCGGTAACAGCGTCATTATCCTTGGTCAGGGCAACGTTGATTTTTCCGTTTTCCAGGAAGAAGTCGATCATCAACGGTTCTCCGTTCACTTCACAAGTGACATAACGGCTAACCACAGAATCTTGTGTGCCTTCAAAGGTAAAAGTACCTTTGGTGATAACGGCTGTATCTAGTTTGGTCAGATTTCTACCATTGGCTTCCTGAAGATAAACGGTGTCACCATCGCTTGCACCTTCTACTGTACCTGTAATAGTGTATCCGGCTTTGTTTCCGCCAGTACAAGCTACCATGCTTAACGCTGCCGTTGCAATAACTAAATAAGTAAACTTTTTCATGCTTTTGTAAAATTGGTGAATAAATATTTATGCAAAGATAGATTTTTTTTCTGTCGGGCATCGAAAAACACTGTTATATTAGATTAACACGTAGGTGAAAACCGCAGAAATGTGTACCTTTGCAACCCAAACTTTAGTATGAATATGCAAGAAGATAAATCCATCATTGAGGTGAGCCATGTATCGAAGTACTTTGGCGATAAAACAGCATTGGATGATGTGACTCTGAACGTGAAAAAGGGCGAGTTTGTGACTATCCTTGGTCCTTCCGGTTGCGGTAAAACCACGTTGTTGCGTCTCATTGCTGGTTTTCAGACAGCTTCGGAAGGCGAAATCCGAATTTCGGGGATGGAAATAACACAAACTCCTCCCCATAAGCGTCCGGTGAATACGGTATTTCAGAAATATGCCTTGTTCCCGCACTTGAATGTGTATGATAACATCGCTTTCGGCCTGAAACTGAAAAAAACACCGAAACAGACCATTGAGAAGAAGGTGAAAGCTGCTTTGAAAATGGTAGGCATGACGGATTATGAATACCGCGATGTGGATTCTCTTTCCGGTGGTCAGCAACAACGTGTAGCTATTGCCCGCGCCATCGTGAATGAGCCGGAAGTGTTGTTGTTGGATGAACCGCTGGCAGCGCTCGATCTGAAAATGCGTAAGGATATGCAAATGGAGCTCAAAGAAATGCATAAATCTTTGGGAATCACGTTTGTGTACGTCACTCACGATCAGGAGGAGGCACTTACGTTAAGTGACACGATTGTCGTGATGAGTGAAGGAAAGATTCAGCAGATCGGTACGCCGATTGATATTTATAATGAACCTATCAATGCTTTTGTTGCGGACTTTATCGGAGAAAGCAATATCCTCAATGGTACCATGATTCATGATAAGCTGGTACGCTTCTGCGGCACGGAGTTTGAATGTGTGGATGAAGGATTTGGTGAAAATGTTCCGGTAGACGTAGTCATCCGTCCGGAAGATCTTTATATTTTCCCCGTTTCGGATATGGCGCAGTTGGTAGGCGTGGTAGAGACTTCTATTTTCAAAGGTGTGCATTATGAAATGACGGTGTTGTGCGGCGGATATGAATTCTTGGTGCAGGATTACCATCATTTTGAAGTAGGGGCTGAAGTCGGTCTGTTGGTGAAGCCTTTCGATATTCATATTATGAAGAAAGAGCGTGTTTGCAATACATTCGAAGGAAAATTGCTGGATGCTACTCATGTGGAATTCCTGGGCTGTAACTTTGAATGTGTTCCGGTGGAAGGAATCGCTTTCGATACGAATGTCAAAGTGGAAGTAGACTTTGAAAAAGTGATTCTTCAGGATAATGAAGAAGACGGAACGCTGACGGGTGAGGTGAAATTCATCCTTTACAAGGGTGACCATTATCATCTGACTGTATTGTCAGATTGGGACGAGAATGTATTTGTAGATACGAACGATGTATGGGATGACGGTGACCGTGTAGGTATTACCATCCCTCCAGATGCTATTCGTATAGTTAAAATAACCGATTAACAGGAAAGGAAGTGAATAAGAGGTTTATAGTCTTTTTGTCATCACGTAAGAGTTGGACTCTCCCTTACATTATTTTTTCGGCGATCTTTGTGATTATACCGTTGTTCTTAATTGTCGTATATGCCTTTACCGATGATAGCGGCCATTTGACACTCGCCAATTTTCAGAAGTTCTTCGAACATCCCGAAGCAATCAATACCTTTGTCTATTCGATTGGTATTGCCATTATTACCACCCTTGTTTGTATTTTACTGGGTTATCCTGCTGCCTGGATATTGAGTAACAGCAAGCTGAACCGTTCCAAGACGATGGTCGTACTGTTTATTTTGCCGATGTGGGTAAATATTCTGGTGCGTACCCTTGCTACTGTTGCCTTATTCGACTTTTTCAGTGTGCCGTTGGGCGAGGGAGCGTTGATATTCGGTATGGTATACAACTTTATCCCTTTCATGATTTATCCTATCTACAATACTTTGCAGAAGATGGATCATAGCTATATCGAGGCGGCGCAAGACTTGGGAGCCAATCCTGTGCAAGTCTTTCTGAAAGCAGTCCTTCCGCTTTCCATGCCGGGTGTGATGAGTGGAATTATGATGGTGTTCATGCCGACTATATCGACATTTGCCATTGCCGAGTTGCTGACGATGAATAACATCAAACTCTTTGGTACAACGATTCAGGAAAATATCAATAACAGCATGTGGAACTATGGAGCGGCACTTTCGCTCATTATGTTGCTATTGATAGCTGCTACTTCCCTGTTCAGCACCGATGATAAGGAAAACTCAAATGAAGGAGGCGGGCTATGGTAAAGAAGATATTTGCACAGACTTATTTGTGGATATTGCTGCTCTTGCTTTATTCTCCGATCGTGATTATTGTGATCTACTCATTTACAGAGGCGAAAGTGTTGGGTAACTGGACGGGATTTTCTACCAAACTTTATTCTTCGTTATTCACTACCGGTGCTCATCATTCTTTGATGAATGCATTGATTAATACGATCACTATCGCTCTACTGGCTGCAACAGCATCTACGTTATTAGGAAGCATCGCTGCTATCGGTATATTCAATCTGAAAGCCCGTTCACGCAAAGCGATCGGATTTGTGAACAGCATTCCTATTCTGAATGGTGATATTATCACCGGTATATCCTTGTTCCTTTTGTTTGTATCTCTGGGGATCACACAAGGCTACACAACCGTAGTGCTTGCTCATATTACTTTTTGTACGCCATACGTTGTTTTGAGCGTTCTGCCTCGTTTGAAGCAGATGAATCCGAATATTTATGAGGCCGCTCTTGACTTGGGAGCGACTCCCATGCAAGCTTTGTGGAAAGTTATTGTTCCGGAGATTCGTCCGGGAATGATTAGCGGCTTTATGCTTGCACTGACACTATCCATTGATGATTTTGCCGTAACTGTATTCACTATCGGTAATCAAGGTTTGGAAACGCTTTCTACTTATATCTACGCCGATGCCCGCAAGGGAGGTTTGACCCCGGAACTTCGCCCGCTTTCGGCTATCATTTTTGTCGTGGTACTGGCGTTATTGGTTGTAATCAATTACCGGGCAGGAAAAACGAAGAAAAAAGATTAATAGACTATCAAATGTGCTACTACGTAAATAATATGAAAAGAATAATTCCTGCTATCCTGCTCTTATTGGCTTTGACCGGGTGTTATAATTCCGGTGAACCTCGTGAGCGGGTTCTTAAAATCTACAACTGGGCGGATTACATCGGCGAAGGTGTACTTGAGGATTTCCAGGCATATTATAAAGAACAGACCGGTGAGAATATCCGTATCGTTTACCAGACATTCGATATCAACGAAATCATGTTGACGAAAATTGAAAAGGGGCATGAAGATTTTGATGTTGTTTGTCCTTCGGAATACATCATCGAGCGTATGCTGAAGAAGCATTTGTTGCTACCTATCGACACGAATTTCGCACATTCTCCCAATTACATGAATAATGTGGCTCCATTTATTCGTAAGCAGATTAATAAATTGAGTCAGCCGGGTGAAAAAGCCAGCCGCTATGCTGTATGTTATATGTGGGGGACGGCAGGTATTCTGTATAACCGGGCTTATGTGCCCGATTCGGTAGCCCTGTCCTGGGATTGCCTTTGGAATAAAAAGTATGCCGGAAAGATCCTGATGAAGGATAGTTATCGTGATGCTTATGGAACAGCCGTGATTTATGCGCATGCAAAGGAACTGAAGGAGGGAACGGTAACAGTGGAAGAGTTGATGAACGACTATTCTCCACGTGCGATGGAGTTGGCTGAAAAATACTTAAAAGCCTTGAAACCGAACATTGCTGGCTGGGAAGCGGACTTTGGCAAGGAAATGATGACGAAAAATAAAGCTTGGCTGAATATGACTTGGAGCGGTGATGCAATCTGGGCGATTGAAGAGGCCAATGCGGTAGGAGTGGATTTGGATTATGAAGTTCCCGAAGAAGGAAGTAATATCTGGTATGACGGTTGGGTGATCCCGAAATATGCCAGGAATCCGGAAGCGGCTAGTTATTTTATCAACTTTATGTGTCGTCCGGATATAGCCTTGCGGAATATGGATTTCTGCGGATATGTAAGTTCCATAGCTACTCCCGAAATACTGGAAGAGAAGATAGACACCACTCTTCATTATTATTCCGATTTAAGTTACTTTTTCGGACCGGGTGCAGACAGCGTGCAGATTGATAAAATACAATATCCGGATCGTAAGGTGGTGGAACGATGTGCCATGATTCGTGATTTTGGCGATAAGACAAAAGAAGTTCTTGATATTTGGTCGCGTATTAAAGGAGATAATTTGGGAGTGGGTATCACTATTCTTATTTTCGTCGTTGTTGCATTGATGAGTGGTTGGATGATTTATAAGAAGTGGCAGCGTTATAATCGTCAGAAACAACAAAGACGTAGAAGCAGAAGGAAAAAGGTCAGGAGGAATTAGTGTTTCTCCGGATTGCAAACAAAAAATAAATTAGGTGGAAAATAAAAGCGGTATCTACGGTAAGAAATAAGAAGCACGGTGAACAGAATGCTGATGGCAGGATGTTCGCCGTGCTTGGTATTTATCGTCTTTTCATTTCTCGGAGAATGTCCTTGGTGTCCTTATCTACCCGGAATGACTCAATTGTTTTTTGCAGTGCCTTGTTGTAAGTCCAGTTATCCAGTGTGCTATGTTTCAGATACTCCATTGTCTTTTGGGGAAATTTGATAAAACACAATGATATCATCCATGCCATAGCCATGCGTGCATAATATGCATCATGATTGAATGAGTCGGCATATTTCAGTAACGAATCGATATGCGCGTCATCTACATAATGGAAAAGCATCACAATTCCGAAACGTATTTCAAATTCTTTAGAGGATTTCAGATAGGGTTGGATAAATTGCCATACGTTTTCTTTTCCTTTTTTCACAGAAGTTTTCAGTTCACTGCAGAATATGTCGCATACAGCCCAATTATCTATACGGGGAATGAACATCGTTACGTATTTCATTTGTTCTTCAAGTTCCATTTTTGCCAGTCCGATAATCATTCCCTGAAGCATTGTTTCTTCATAATAAATCGTATCGGTTGATTCGACAAATGTACGCCAGTCTTCTTTCTTAATAATTTCTTTGGCCATTGTCCGCAGTTGGGGGATGCGTACGCCGAGAATGTTGTTTGCTCCCGGGAGGAGGGAAGAATGAAATTCCTGATATTTGGAATCTGCTAATGTTTGTAATTCTTTCCGGATATTTTCAGTTGTAGTCATTTTCATATCGTTGGTTATTTCACAAAGGTATAAAAAAAGAGTATGCGCGCTGTGTGCAGGCATACTCTTTTTG
>OIGO01000322.1_pt1 | contig 13244 bp, 11 predicted proteins | sample 1582251 | NCBI WGS metagenome assembly OIGO01 (sample SAMN02674607, study PRJEB24791) | human gut metagenome, SKBSTL069 | isolation source: stool | host: Homo sapiens | place: USA
TATCGCAGATTTGATGATAAGCGTATGCTACAACCGGTAATGGAACGCGCTTATTATGTGGCTTCCCATCCTTCGAAAGCTCCGCTACAAAAGACAGATGCTGTGGGAACAACGGAACGTTGGTCATGGTCGGACGCCTTGTTTATGGCACCTCCGGTTTATGCGGCTCTATACACGATAACCGGAGATAAAATCTTTCTGAATTATATGGACAGTGAATATATAGAGTGTGTAGACTCACTATATGACAAGGAAGAACATCTTTTTTATAGAGATAATAAACGAATTCCCCTCCGTGAGAAAAATGGTAGCAAACAATTCTGGGGAAGAGGTAACGGTTGGGTATTTGCCGGACTTCCTCTTATTGTTGACAATTTGCCTCTCAACTGTTCTTCACGTAGCTACTATATCCGGCTATTTACTGAAATGGCGGAAGCAGTTCGTAAAACTCAATGCAAAGACGGGGACTGGCGCACCAGCTTACTAGATCCTGATTCGTATAATATGCCCGAAAATAGTTGCTCTGCCTTTATGTGTTTTGGCATTGCCTGGGGAATCCGTAATGGCTACCTGCCCCAACGAACCTACAAACCTGTACTTGAAAAAGGTTGGCAATCATTAGTAAAAGCTGTTCATTCTGATGGAAAATTGGGATATATACAACCTGTTGGTGCCGCACCCAAAGCTGCCGGTTTCGATGCAACAGATGTATATGGCGTAGGTGCTTTCTTATTGGCAGGAAGCGAATTATACAAATTGTCATGTGCTTACTAAATGTGAACAATGTATCAATAGTAAAAGCCGGTTATTGAGTGAATTTCTCAATAACCAGCCTTTACTATTTACCTGCTATCCTATGTATTAAGCTACTTTCTTAAACTGCCGGAACTGCCACCACAACATACCTCCGGATATAAGACTAGCCGCCAAATCTGCCACAGGCATACTGGCCCAAACGCCCATTTGTCCATAATAGTGAGGTAGAATCAATAAACAGGGAACGAGAAATAACATCTGCCGCGTCAGCGACAAGAAAATGGCTTTACTTGCCATTCCAATACTCTGGAAGAAGTTGGAAGCTACCATCTGAAACCCAACAATCGGGTAGAAAAATACCACAATACGAAAACCTTTAGAAGCAATGCTGATTAACTCTTCGTCCGAAGTAAAGATGGAAGATACGATTTCTGGAATAAACATACCTATCAGGAAACCAATCGTTGTCACTACAGTTGCACAACAAATGGTTACTTTCAGTACTTCCGTCACACGAGGATAGAGCTTCGCACCAAAATTATATCCCGCAATGGGCTGCATCCCTTGGTTTAGTCCCAATACAATCATAATAAAGACAAAAACAATACGATTAACAATACCGAATGCACCGATCGCCAAATCACCTCCATGCTCTTTTAATCCCTGATTAATCAGAATCACAATAAAGCAAGACGCCATATTCATCAAGAAGGGAGACATACCAATAGCCAATGAATCCAGCACGATTTTCCGTTTCAAACGGAAAATACCCTTTTTCAACCGTATCAGTTCATCTTTGCGACAGAACAAATGAAGCTGCCAGACCAATGCGATCAACTGTGCACAAACCGTAGCCGTAGCCGCCCCACGGATTCCCCAGTCGAATACAAAAATAAACAATGGAGCAAGCAATACATTGATTATCACTGTCGTTATTGTTGCCATCATCGCTTTCTGCGGATGGCCCGAAGCACGGAGCACTGCATTCAAACCCAGATATAAATGGGTAACCACATTTCCGAGCAAGATAACCTGCATAAATTCACGGGCATACTTCACCGTTTCATCGCTTCCTCCGAAAAAGTAAAGTATCGGATCGAGAAAAGGAAGAACGACCAGCGTAAAAGAGATACCTATAATAAGGTTTAATACAAACACATTTCCCAAAACCCGCTGTGCGGTATCATAATCTTTCTGTCCCAGCTTCACCGAAATCAATGTAGCCGCACCGACACCGACCAACGAGCCGAAAGCCGCGGCAAGATTCATTAGCGGGAAAGTTAATGCCAACCCGGAAATAGCCATCGCACCTACCCCGTGACCGATAAAAATACTATCTACCATATTGTAAAGAGAAGACGCCGTCATGGCGATAATTGCCGGAATGGCATACTGCATTAAAAGCTTCCCAATCTTTTCCGTACCCAACGCAGTGGGTGTCTTTTGTCCTGTCATACCTATTAGTTTGAGGGTGCAAAGATACAAAAAAGAGACGGATTACAGGATATATGAGAAAAGTTTCGTATTTTTGCCCACAAAATTGAGTTAATACGTAACGAAATGAATATATTAGAACTAAGTGAACAGGAAATTATTCGACGTAACAGTCTGAATGAGCTTCGTGCAATGGGTATTGATCCATACCCTGCAGCAGAGTATGTAACCAATGCTTTCTCTACAGATATTAAAGCTGAATTTAAAGACGACGAAGAACCACGCCAGGTTTCCGTAGCCGGCCGTATCATGAGCCGCCGCGTGATGGGTAAAGCATCTTTCATCGAATTGCAGGACTCTAAAGGTCGCATCCAGGTGTACATCACCCGCGATGATATCTGTCCGGGAGAAGACAAGGAACTGTACAACGCTGTATTCAAACGCCTGCTCGACTTAGGTGACTTTATCGGTATCGAAGGTTTCGTGTTCCGCACACAAATGGGTGAAATCAGTATCCATGCTAAGAAACTGACTGTACTTGCAAAGTCTATCAAACCGTTGCCTATCGTTAAATACAAAGACGGAGTAGCTTACGACTCTTTTGAAGATCCCGAACTCCGTTATCGCCAACGCTATGTGGACCTGGTAGTGAACGACGGTATCAAAGAAACATTCCTGAAACGTGCCACTGTTGTGAAAACATTGCGCAATGCTTTGGACGAAGCCGGTTACACGGAAGTGGAAACTCCTATCCTGCAATCTATTGCCGGTGGAGCAAGCGCACGCCCGTTCATCACTCACCATAACTCACTGGATATAGACCTTTACCTGCGCATCGCAACGGAGCTTTATCTGAAGCGACTGATCGTAGGTGGTTTTGAAGGTGTATATGAAATAGGTAAGAACTTCCGTAACGAGGGTATGGACAAAACCCATAACCCGGAGTTCACTTGTATGGAACTCTACGTACAATATAAGGATTACAACTGGATGATGAATTTCACCGAAAAGTTGTTGGAACGTATTTGTATCGCAGTAAACGGTAGCACAGAAACAGTGGTTGACGGAAAAACCATCAACTTCAAAGCTCCTTACCGCCGTCTGCCTATTCTGGACGCTATCAAAGAAAAGACAGGATATGACCTGAACGGCAAGAGCGAAGAGGAAATCCGCCAAGTCTGCAAAGAACTGAAGATGGAAGAAATCGACGAGACGATGGGTAAAGGCAAGCTGATTGATGAAATCTTCGGAGAATTCTGCGAAGGTACGTATATCCAGCCAACTTTCATCACCGATTATCCGGTTGAAATGTCTCCGCTGACCAAGATGCATCGTTCTAAACCGGGACTGACCGAACGTTTCGAGTTAATGGTGAACGGTAAAGAGCTGGCTAATGCTTACTCGGAATTGAATGACCCGTTGGATCAGGAAGAACGTTTCAAAGAGCAGATGCGTTTGGCCGACAAGGGAGACGACGAAGCGATGATTATCGATCAGGACTTCTTGCGCGCTTTACAATATGGTATGCCTCCTACATCGGGTATCGGTATCGGTATCGACCGTCTGGTGATGTTAATGACCGGACAGACTACCATTCAGGAAGTATTGTTCTTCCCGCAAATGCGCCCGGAAAAAGTAGTGAAAAAAGACGCTGCCGCTAAATACATGGAATTGGGAATCGCAGAAGACTGGGTTCCGGTGATTCAAAAAGCCGGTTACAACACAGTTGCCGACATGAAAGATGTCAATCCGCAGAAGCTGCACCAGGACATCTGCGGCATTAACAAGAAATATAAATTAGAACTGACCAATCCGTCGGTAAACGACGTAACTGAGTGGATACAGAAAATTTAATAAGTTCTTCATCCAAATCCATACAAATGAAATTACCCGGCAAGATAGCGATAATGGGCGGAGGAAGTTGGGCTACAGCCATCGCAAAGATGTGTCTGGCCCAAGAGGACTCTATCAATTGGTACATGCGGCGAGACGACCGCATTGCCGATTTTAAACGATTAGGGCACAATCCGGCTTATCTGACAGGAGTGAAATTTGATACGAGACGCATCACTTTCAGTTCCAACATCAACGATGTTGTGAAAGAATCGGATACACTGATCTTCGTCACTCCCTCTCCTTATCTGAAGGCGCATCTGAAAAAGTTGAAAACCAAGATAAAAGATAAGTTTATCATCACCGCTATCAAAGGAATCGTACCCGATGACAACGTTATTGTATCGGAATACTTCACAAAAGAATATGGTGTGCCACCAGAAAACATAGCAGTCCTTGCAGGTCCCTGCCACGCAGAAGAAGTAGCTTTGGAGCGACTCTCCTACCTGACTATCGCCTGCCCTGATAAAGACAAGGCACGTATCTTCGCACGCCGTCTGGGAAGCAGCTTTATCAAAACATCTGTCAGTGATGACGTGGCGGGTATCGAATACAGTTCGGTACTCAAAAACGTGTATGCCATTGCTGCCGGTATCTGTAGCGGACTGAAATATGGCGACAACTTCCAGGCTGTATTGATCTCTAACGCCATTCAGGAAATGAATCGTTTCCTGAACACGGTGCATCCGTTGAACAGAAACGTGGATGAATCTGTTTATCTGGGGGATTTATTGGTGACCGGCTACTCCAACTTTAGTCGTAACCGTACTTTCGGAACGATGATAGGCAAAGGGTATTCCGTGAAGAGTGCGCAAATTGAAATGGAAATGATTGCAGAGGGTTACTATGGTACGAAATGTATCAAAGAAATCAATAAGCATCATCATGTCAATATGCCGATACTGGACGCTGTGTATAACATCCTATACGAACGTATCTCACCAATGATCGAGATTAAATTGCTGACTGACTCTTTTAGATAATCTTTAAACAAGAACGATATGATTAGTTTAAACATTGAAAAGACATTTGGATTTATCTCCAAAGAAAAGGTTTTTGCTTACGAAGCTGAAGTAAAAGCCGCACAGGAAATGCTTGAAAAAGGTACAGGCAAAGGTAATGACTTTTTAGGATGGTTGCATTTGCCTTCTTCTATCACTAAAGAACACTTGGCCGACCTGAACGCTACAGCAAAAGTGTTAAGAGATAACTGTGAAGTAGTAATCGTTGCCGGTATCGGTGGCAGCTATCTGGGTGCCCGTGCCGTAATCGAAGCTTTGTCTAACAGCTTCACTTGGTTGCAGGAAAAGAAAACGGCTCCTGTCATGATCTATGCAGGACACAATATCAGCGAAGATTATCTGTACGAACTGACTGAATATCTGAAAGATAAGAAATTCGGCGTCATCAATATTTCTAAATCAGGAACTACCACTGAAACAGCTCTTGCTTTCCGTTTGCTGAAAAAGCAATGCGAAGATCAGCGCGGCAAGGAAACTGCAAAGAAAGTAATCGTTGCAGTGACGGACGCTAAAAAAGGTGCTGCCCGTGTTACAGCCGACAAAGAAGGATATAAAACATTTATCATCCCTGACAACGTAGGCGGACGTTTCTCTGTACTGACTCCGGTTGGTTTGCTGCCTATCGCAGTAGCCGGATTCGATATTGACAAACTGGTTGCCGGTGCTGCCGATATGGAAAAAGTATGCGGATCGGACGTTGCATTTGCTGAAAACCCGGCTGCTATTTATGCTGCTACCCGCAATGAGTTGTACAGAAATGGCAAGAAGATCGAAATCCTCGTTAACTTCTGCCCGAAACTGCACTATGTAAGCGAATGGTGGAAACAGCTTTACGGAGAATCGGAAGGAAAAGATAATAAGGGTATCTTCCCTGCATCGGTAGATTTCTCTACAGACCTTCATTCTATGGGTCAATGGATTCAGGAAGGCGAACGTTCTATCTTCGAAACTGTGATTTCAGTAGAGAAGGTTAACCACAAACTGGAAGTTCCTTCTGACGAAGCAAATCTGGATGGCTTGAACTTCTTAGCCGGCAAACGTGTGGACGAAGTGAACAAGATGGCCGAACTGGGAACGCAGCTGGCTCACGTAGACGGTGGCGTACCTAATATGCGCATCGTACTTCCGGAATTGAGCGAATATAACATCGGTGGTCTGCTCTATTTCTTCGAAAAGGCTTGCGGTATCAGCGGTTACTTGCTAGGCGTGAATCCATTCAACCAACCGGGTGTGGAAGCATACAAAAAGAATATGTTTGCCTTGCTGGACAAACCGGGTTATGAAGAGGAATCCAAAGCAATCCGCGCAAAACTATAAATCAAGAACGTTTTATAAACGGTAAACTATAAACAATGAACGGTGAACAACTATGCTATATACATGGATTTGTTCACCGTTCATTATTATATTCAATTGATTGCAGTTTCCGATTGTACCGCTTATTGCCCGTTGTACCGTTTACTGCTCACCACTTCTACTTCTCATCTTCCACTTTCGTCTTCAAACCGATTTCTTCCTGTGCTCCTTCACATTCGGCTTTGGAAGAAAGATAGAACTCTAATTTCACATCACCGTTCTTATCTACCTGTTTAATGGTCGCAATCACCATAATTTTGGCTTTTGACACCCCATCCTTAAAACGAAGCTGTCCTTTTTCCACATCTGTCAGATTTCCCTCTGTAGATACTTCTGTTTGCTCATAAAAGAGTTTGGTATCCACTTCATCGTCATTCTGAAGTTTAAAGGTTTTCAGTTCTGCCCCATTTCCATCCAAAAGCAGAAAGGCTTTCACTTCATCTCCCACTTTCAAGGCGGGCAGTTCCTCCCTCTGATTCGCATAGTCTTTTTCACCGGAACCGGAACTTTCATCCTCCGATTCAACCTTTGCATAAAGCTTTTCTATCTTGATAACAGGACTTTCCCCACTATCAGAGCAGGCGCCTAAAAACAATGGTAGCAACAATAATACTCTCTTTTTCATGCTATCGTCGAGTTTATAACGTTACAAAAATACACATATTCTTCTAAACAGCAAATAATTATGTAGTTAATCGCTTGGGAGCGTCATTTGCAACTATCTTCCCTTTCTAACTTATCTCTCATTTTTTATCGTTATCTTTGCCTCGTATACAGTTGTAGATGAAGCGAATCAAACTTAAAAAACAAATAGAATGGCAGGAAATTTATTAAAGAAGTCCAGTGGACTCATGCTACTATGTAGCGTATCATTGCTAATGATAGTCATGACCGGTTGTCAGGAAGCCAAACTCAAAACTGTAATCGGGATAGCCAACAAACAGTGTCCGCTGGACATGGGAGAAGTCGGCAATATTACCAGTATCATCTACGACGGGGATAACGTAGTGTACACTCTCAACATGAACGAGGAAATTACCAATATTAAGATTTTGAAAGATAATCCGGAAAGCATGAAATCATCTATCAAAATGATGTTTCAGAATCCGGCTGCTGATGTAAAGGAAATGCTGAAATTGATGGCTAAGTGTAATTCCGGATTACACATGATATTTGTAGGGAATAAGTCGGGCGAACAAGCGGTTTGCGAACTTACTGCCGAAGAATTGAAAGAGGTTATCAATACAAATGCCGACCCGGCACAAAGCGGACATACAAACACTTTCTTTCCGCTATGAGCCAACCCGGCTGAAATACCCACAGCATCCTGCTCCGCAATACCACACTCCACGAATTGCTGCGGCAATTCTTTGGCAAAATCATTTAACGTCACCGAGCCACGGGCATCCGTCGTCACAGCAATGATGTCCTTGTCCATCCGAGCCAATGACAACAAAGTGTCGGTGAAACTTTTTCTGCAAGCTATCATATCAATTATATTCTAAATCCTTAATTCTTTCTGATATTTCTTGAATGGCCTGTTCATACTGTTCGTTACTCGGAACCCCATGATGCCATTTAGCTACCCCTTCCATGAAAGATACTCCTTTCCCTTTTGTCGTATGAGCCACCAGCAAATGAGGGTGACGGTTTGCATAATCAATGGAACGGAAAGTCCGGATAATATCTTCCATGTCGTCACCATTCATATCCTTTACCTCCCAGCCGAATGCCGTCCAGCGATCATGGATATCATCAATTCCCATCACATCTTCCGTATTTCCGCTAATCTGCAAATGATTACGGTCTATTATAGCCACCAAATTATCTAATCTATACTGCCGGGCAGCCATTGCTGCTTCGTAGATGGAACCTTCACCCTGTTCACCATCCCCCATCAACACATAGGTTTTATAATCCCTGTTGTCCATTTTGGCAGCTATCGCTATACCTACCCCAACAGACAAACCATGTCCCAAGGCTCCGGTATTCACTTCAATACCCGGAACTCCGATAGTGGGATGTCCCGAAAGGATAGAGCCATATTGTCCCAATGTATCCAAAATGCCTTCTGTTATAAACCCTTTGGATTCCAGCGTCACATACAAAGCCTCCACACAATGCCCCTTGCTCAAAATGAAACGGTCACGCAAATCATCTTTAGGACTGTCCGCATTCACATTCATCACATCAAAGTAAAGAGCCGTAAGAACATTGAGGCAAGACAAATCTCCGCCGATATGACCGGCTTTTGCCTTATAGATAATTTCAATTAATCTTTTTCGATTCCTTTCTGATTGAAGAGTCAATTCTTTTGTTTTCATAGCTTATTTGCTTTCATTTCTTTGCAAAGAAAACAAATAAAAACCACAAAACGAAAGAAAACGAAAGTTTTCCATTATTTATTAACATGTTTTATAATTAGACCAGGGCGAAAAACGAAACAAATAAATAAAAAAGAGAAAGGAACTACAGTGCAAAAGATAATATATAGAATAAAAAAGAAGAAAAACAGCAAGAATAGACTTTCATTTGACTTTTTCTGACTACCTTTGCGGAAAAATTAAATGATTATACAATGCTCAATACTGTAGACGAAGGAATAGAAGCGGTTCGACAAGGGAAAATAGTGATAGTTGTCGATGATGAAAATAGAGAAAACGAAGGCGATTTTATTGTATCCGGTGAAAAAATAACTCCTGACATTGTTAACTTCATGATTACACACGGAAGAGGGCTTCTTTGTGTACCGCTACCGCGTTCACGTTGCAAAGAACTCCAACTGCCCCCAATGTCGGAAGACAACACTTCCCTTTTAGGCACGCCGTTCACCATGTCCGTCGATCTGAAGGGCTATGGCTGCACAACGGGAGTTTCCGCCTATGACCGCTCCGCTACCATACGTGCTTTGGTTACCGGTAATATAAAGCCCTCGGAACTGGCACGTCCCGGACACATTTTCCCCCTTTACGGACATGAGGACGGAGTATTGGGACGTGACGGACATACAGAAGCATTACTCGACCTGACAAGAATGGCAGGATTGACACCCGGCGGCGCTCTCATTGAAATACTGAACCAGGATGGGACAATGGCCCGCTTGCCACAACTACTTGAAATGGCAAAAAAGTTCCGACTGAAGATTATAGCGATCAAAGATATACAGGATTATCGTAGAAACAACAATATATAAAGTAGATATGGCACTAAACCAAAGAAGAGTCAAGATTCTGGACCTTATCCGCGAAGACGGGCATGCAAAAGTTCAAGAATTAAGCAGGATTTTCAATGTAACGGATGTAACAATCAGACAAGACCTGGAAGCCCTTGAAAAATTAGGGTATATCCAAAGAGAACACGGCGGAGCCTTCCTGAAGGATGTGGGCTCATTTGCAAAAACCGGAAAGGTTTTCAATCAGACCCATATTGAGGAAAAAAGAGAAATAGCCCAAAAAGCAGCGTCGTTTATCAGTGAAGGTGAATGTATCATTCTCGACTCCGGTTCTACTACCACAGAAATAGCCAAACTACTTACACAATACAAAGAGCTGACCGTCATTACCAATGCTCTGAACATAGCACTTATATTGGGCGAAAATCCAGGCATCAACCTCATTGTGACAGGAGGAGAATTCAAAGCACCCACCCTTTCATTGACAGGAAAGATGGCAGCCGATTCACTCAAAGGTTTCCATGCCAACAAACTATTCCTTGCCACAGCAGGAATATCCCCAGACATGAGTCTGACCTATCCGAGCCTCAGCGATCTGATGGTTAAATCGGCCATGATAAAAGCCGCCGAGGAAGTCATTCTGGTAGCTGATTCCTCCAAGATAGGAATTAGTGCATTTGCCAGTTTAGGTTCAATATCTATGGTAAATTCTTTCATCACAGACAGCAATATCTCGGAAGAGAATATCGAAAAGATGAAAGAAAAGAACATAAACCTTCTAATTGGATAACTTAAAAGATTACCCCTTCCAGAAGATATTGAACAGACAATATAGTAACGATTGGAATAAGGAACAATTAGAAGTAAAACTATAAAACATGTTTTTTAGCCAGCCGATACGCTTCCCCGACCACTTCCTTCGGATAACCGCACATCTCGATAATCCGGATGGCATTACGTTCCGTCGCCGGTCCCGGTTTCAGCTTATAATCAAAAGACAAGGTATTGTCGGCAACACATTCACAAAAATGAAACGATTCATATTCGTTCTCAAGTAAGGAAGCCAGTTCAACGTCGTGAGTGGAAGCAAACACGATACTGTTCTTGTGTGCCAAAGCAGATAGCACAGCTTTGGCTATAGCTATCCGTTCCACCGTGTTCGTCCCTTTGAACAACTCATCCAGCAGGAAAAGCTGCCTACGTCCCTTTCCGACCTCCAGCATCTCTCGAACAATCTGTACCTCCTGCAGAAAGAAACTTTTTCCTTCCATCAGACTATCCTCCAGATGGATAGCAGAAAACAATGCGGTATCCATGGGAAAACGAAAACTGCGGGCGAAACAAGTATGGAACACTTGTGCGGAAAGCAGGTTAAGTCCGATAGCACGGATAAAGGTTGTCTTACCAGACATATTGGAGCCGGTAACAAGGACAGAACTGCCACAAAGCGTAATGTCATTGGGGATACAATGCTCTATAAGCGGATGATAAAGGCCCTCTGCATGAAGCGTTTCACCCTCGTCACAAGCTTCCGGAAGAGTATAATAGGGCAGCCCATCCCGAAGCTCGGAAACAGAGCAAAGCGCATCCACCAATCCAAAATAGCGGAAAACCTCTTCAATCTGTTCTTGCCTGCCCTGCAATAGAAAGAAAGCCTTGGAAACCGGAATAACCTCCCGCAGGAAAAACACATTCACCATCTCGATGAAGAAATAAGCAAGAATGGCGATGTCGCTCTCCAGCTTGATACTGAAACGGAAAGTGGAAAGTTGCTTTCGTAACGGACGCAGCGCCTGCAAAGTCTTTTGGATATCCCGATGCACCGATACACACAACGGAATCTGTGCCAGCCTCTCCGCTTGCCTGAGCAGCAGCCATAACTGAGGGATGGAAAAGAAATAGCCCTGAATCCGTGCCTTGCTGCGATAGTGCAATACCATGTTCACCAATACCGATATACACAATAACCCCAGAACGTAAAGCGAAGATGTAACATAAACCATCCCTGACAAAACAAAAGGCACGAACTGCAATATACTTAGCAAACGGTAAAAGCGGCGGGAATATATGGGATGGGAAATGGAAAACAACGATGCAATGGCGCAAGCATCCGGCGTATCCAGTTTCTGCAACTCCGACCGGATTTCTGCACGCAACTCCTTGTCGGCAGAGAGTTCGCGAATCACTTCCTCCTGTTCCGAAATCTCCGAAAGGCGGTTGTAATGCAACAAGTCGTAGAGGTACTGTCGGCCCACACAAGAAGAGGTACGGTCGGCCCATTCGAAAAAGTCATCCAGATTGAGGTCGTCCCAGGTTTTCTGTGACACCAAATGTTCTTTCTCCTTCACCGACCGGTACTCGTGGTATAGCGATATATCCGAAAATGACTGTCCCATCAAAGAATTATTTAGAATGATGCACAAAAATAATGAAAAGCTTGCATTCTATCTAATTTCCTTGCAGCTTTCCCTATATTGTGTTTACTTTGCAGATACAAACACTTTTCGTTACTTCAACATTTAAATTCTAACAAGATGAAGCACACCCTTTTCACATTGGCACTGGTCTTATTGACTCTGCTGTCAGCATCATGCGGAGATAAGAAAAAAGTAGTATATCAGAACCCACTTCCCATGGCCTTCGGAGACCCGTTCCTCCTGAAAGCTTCCGACGGGAAATTCTATATGTACGGGACGGGGGGAGTACAGAACGGCTTCAAAGTATATTCCTCCGATGACCTGGTGACATGGAAAGATGAGGGTCCCGTCTATCAAGGCGGCACATCCGACTCATGGGGCACCGACTGTTTCTGGGCGCCCGAAGTGTATGAGCGCGACGGCAAATACTACTTATGGTTCAGCGCCAACTGGAAGGAAAACCCCACTCAGGAGCAAGAGAACTTCCGTATCGGCGTAGCCGTAGCCGATAAACCCACCGGGCCTTTCAAAGATTTGTCCGACCGCCCGGTATTCGATCCCGGCTATCCTATCATCGACGCAAACATACTCTTTGACGATGCATCCGGAAAGACCTACCTCTACTACTCCCGCTGCTGCTACAAACATGCCGTCGAGAGCGAAGTCTCAGCATGGGCCAAAACAAAGGGCTGGTTTGACGAGATTGAGGAGAGCTGGATTTACGGCGTGGAGCTGAAACCGGATTTCTCCGGTGTCATCGGAGAGCCGGTAGCATTGCTTTGCCCGCCCAAAACGATGGACGACCCTCAAGCGAAATGGGAGAACCGTTCGGTGACTACACATGAGGTCAACAGACGCTGGACAGAAGGTTCGTATATGGTGAAACACGGGAATCTCTATTACATGCTTTACTCTGCAAACTTCTTCGGAGGAAAGAATTATGCGGTGGGCTATGCAACCTCCCAAAGTCCTTTAGGCCCATTCACAAAGGCTGCCAACAATCCGGTGCTGCAAAAGAACACAGAGCAAGGCGGCATCGTGACCGGAACCGGGCATTGTATGCTCATCGACATTCACAATCGTCTCTACTGTGTCTACCATGGACGCACCGAAACCACCGGTGACGAACGAATGGTATTCATCGACCTCATAGACATCCAACCAGACGGGAAACTGGTAGTCCACGGACCGAAT
>OIGO01000340.1_pt1 | contig 12616 bp, 10 predicted proteins | sample 1582251 | NCBI WGS metagenome assembly OIGO01 (sample SAMN02674607, study PRJEB24791) | human gut metagenome, SKBSTL069 | isolation source: stool | host: Homo sapiens | place: USA
GAACGGAACGGAACGGAACGGAACGGAACGGAACGGAACGGAACGGAACGGAACGCTGATTAAGCTCTTGCGGTATGTATTTGGCTATGCTATGTTGCCGCTGAGTGAAATTGCAAATGTTTTTCGTGGCGAGTATATCACTAAGAAAAACGAAAAAGCTGGTAATATTCCCGTGATTTTGGGCGGACAGGAACCAGCATATTATATTGACCGTGCTAACCACATCGGCGAAATTGTCGCAGTGGCTCGAAGCGGTGCATCTGCTGGATTTGTTTCTTACTGGGATGAACCGATTTTTATCACGGACGGCTTTGGATATGAAGCAAAGAAAGAAGTTGCAATACCAAAATATCTGTACTATGCGCTTAAGAATAAAGAAAGAGAATTGAATGGTATGAAGCGTGGCGCAGGCGTTCCTCATGTGAGTGGAGAAAGACTGGGAGAGATAAATCTGCCAGTGCCGCCCATTGAGGAACAGAAGCGCATTGTGTCTATCCTTGACCGCTTTGATGCAATCTGTAATGACTTGACAAGTGGCCTGCCAGCGGAGATTGAAGCAAGACAAAGGCAGTATGAGCATTATCGGGATAAGCTGTTGAACTTTAAGGAGGTGAACTGATTGAAATACTCTGAAATGAGAGTGGATTTTCTTGGAGCAGCTAGTGTGATAGACAACTTTATTGGTGGTGTGATGGAGCCATATTCGTATGAAGATTACTTGCGGGATTTTGTGAATTGTTCAAGTTATTTCTTGAAAAAATCCAATGGAAAAATGTATAAGAAACCGGATTCTGAAGCAAATAGAGAATGTGACTGCGTTTCAGAGGAATACAAGCTTGATTTTAAGCTTTTCGCATCTCAATCAAGGCTGCAAGCAGCTAAAATCCTTTCACCATCAATCCAAGAAATCATGCCCGGTGTTATAAGCTTTGGGCTATCAGAAAAGCATGAAGGTGTTCCGGGGTATATACCGATTACATACAGCATTCCGTATGCAGTGTTTCGAAGCCTGAACTGGGATGAAATGATAGAAATTCGAAAGAAGAAAGAGAAAGAAGATGAATTGGAAAAGGATGTATCTCAAATTATAAAGACATTTGAGACAAAGAAAAATATAATGCTGTTCTTTCCATATAATTTCAATTTTGATTCAAATGAAAATTTTGAACAGGGAAGAAAACTTGCAATTGATGGATTGAATGCGGACTTTAAGTATCTTTTTCAATATCGAATGGACAGGTTGCCAGAGTATGATACCTATGTTTCATTCATCTACGAAAAAGAAAACTTTGTAATAACCAAATGGACAGTAGATAAACTTGAATTTGTTGAAATGATACCAGTTTATAAGAGTTCGCTATATTGTGAATTGTGGCATATAGCGGAAGGATAAATTGCAGGAGGAATTTGAAATGTCCTTTTTCAATATCGTTGCGGCTACCAATGAAGATACGGTTGTTGCTGCCTATGAACCCTCCAAGGTGCGCTCTGACAGCTACCAGAGCGAGGCGGAGTTGGAAAAAGAGTTCATCCGGCTGCTGTGTGAGCAGGGCTATACCTATCTGCCGCTACATACCGAGGATGAACTGATTGCTAACCTCCGCAGCCAACTGGAAGAGCTGAACCACTACCAGTTTTCCGATACGGAGTGGCAGCAGTTTTTCAGTGATGTAATTGCCAACCCCAACGAGCATATTCCCGAAAAGACCCGGAAGATTCAGGAAGACAATGTGCAGGTGCTGCACCGGGATGATGGCAGTTCCAAAAATATCACGCTGATCGACAAGAAGAACATCCACAACAACCGCCTGCAGGTCATCAACCAGTATGAGGTAAAACAGGAAGACGGTGCGCGGCATGATAACCGCTACGATGTTACGATTCTGGTCAACGGCTTTCCGCTGGTTCATGTGGAACTAAAGCGGCGCGGGGTGGCCATCCGGGAGGCGTTCAACCAGATCAACCGCTATCAGCGGGATTCGTTCTGGGCGGGCTGCGGTTTGTACGAGTATGCGCAGATTTTCGTGATCTCCAACGGCACAAATACCAAGTACTACTCCAACAGCACCCGCTACAATGCCATCAAGGACGCCAAACAGGGCAAGACGAAAAAGGAAAAGAGCAGCAATAGCTTTGAATTTACCTCCTACTGGGCTGATGCAAACAACCGCGTACTAACGGATCTGATCGACTTTACCCGGACATTCTTTGCAAAGCACACAATTCTGAGCGTGCTGACCCGGTACTGCATCTTTACCTCAGAAAAGATGCTGATGGTGATGCGCCCATATCAGATCACAGCAACCGAGAGGATATTGAACCGCATCGAGATCGCCAACAACTACAAAAAGTATGGCAGCATCGAGGGCGGCGGCTACATCTGGCACACCACTGGCTCCGGCAAGACGTTGACCTCTTTCAAAACGGCACGGCTGGCATCGCAGTTGCCCTACATCGACAAGGTGTTGTTTGTGGTAGACCGCAAGGATTTGGACTACCAAACTATGAAAGAGTATGACCGCTTCGAGAAGGGCGCGGCAAACTCCAACACCAGCACCACGATTCTGAAACGCCAGTTGGAAAACCCGGAAGCACATATCATCATTACCACCATCCAGAAGCTGGCGACCTTCATCAAGAAAAATCCGGGGCATGAAGTCTACCAGAAGCACGTTGTGATCATCTTTGACGAGTGCCACCGCAGCCAGTTCGGTGATATGCACAAGGCCATTGTTCACAATTTTAAAAAGTACCACCTGTTCGGCTTTACGGGAACGCCGATTTTTGCAGTCAACGCAGGAAGCTCCACCGATCCACGCTATTTCACCACGGCGCAGACGTTCGGCGACCAACTGCACACCTACACCATCGTGGATGCCATCAACGACAAGAATGTGCTGCCGTTCCGTGTGGATTACATCAAAACGATGGACGCAGAGCCGGACATGGATGACAAGCAGGTTTGGGACATTGACCGGGAAAAGGCGTTCATGGCACCCAAGCGTATTTCTCTGGTGACAAAGTACATCCTCGACCACTTCGACCAGAAAACCTATCGGGGAGACAAATCGTATGAATTTAATCTGCTGACGAATGTGGCAGAGGTGGCCTCTGCCCAGCGTGGTGCGGTGGAGGAAATTAAGCAAAAACAGCGCGTCAGCGGTTTTAATTCGATTTTCTGCGTGGCATCTGTGCCGATGGCAAAGCTGTATTATCAGGAGTTCAAAAAGCAGATGGCGGCAGACCCGACCAAGCGGCTGCGCATTGCTACCATCTACAGCTATGGAGCCAACGAAGCGGAAACGGATGGCATTCTGGACGAGGAAAACCCGGAAGATACCTCCAACCTTGACCAGAGCAGTCGGGATTTTCTGGATGCCGCCATTCAGGATTACAACGAGATGTTCCATACGAACTACTCGACGGATGGCGAACGGTTCCAGAACTACTACAAAGATGTATCGCTCCGCATGAAAAATAAAGAGCTTGACCTGCTGATCGTGGTCAATATGTTCCTGACGGGCTTCGATGCCACGACCCTGAATACCCTTTGGGTGGACAAAAACCTGAAGATGCACGGTCTGATTCAGGCGTTCAGTCGGACGAACCGTATCTTGAACAGCATCAAGACCTTTGGCAATATCGTCTGCTTCCGCAACCTGCAAAAGCGGGTGGATGCGGCAATTTCGCTGTTTGGAGATAAAAATGCGGGCGGCATCGTTCTGCTGCGCAAATATGCGGACTACTACCACGGTTATATGGATGAGCAGGGAAAATACCATCAGGGCTATACGGACATGATCGATGACCTGACGCAGAAGTTCCCGCTGACAGAGCCGCAGATCGTCGGAGAGCAGAACCAGAAAGACTTTATCGTGCTGTTTGGCGCACTGCTACGGATGCGGAACTTGCTATCTTCCTTTGATGATTTCAAGGGCAACGAGCTGATCTCGGAGCGGGATTTACAGGACTATTTGGGCCGCTATCAGGATTTGCGGGATGAATGGCGTAACAAGAAGCACGATGAAACCAAAGAGGACATCACGGATGATGTGGTGTTTGAGGTGGAGCTGATTCGGCAGGTCGAGATCAATATTGACTACATCCTGATGCTGGTCAAAAAGTACCATGACACCCATTGCGATGACAAAGAGGTGCTCATCACGATTCGCAAGGCGATTGATGCCAGCCCGGAACTGCGCAGCAAAAAGCAGCTGATCGAAACCTTTATTGCAGGTGTCAACGATGTGGATGACGTGATGGCAGAGTGGAACACCTATGTGTCCGAACAGCGGGAGAAAGAGCTTACAAAGATTATCCAAGAGGAAAAGCTAAAGGAGCCGGAGACGCGCAAGTATCTGGCCAATGCGTTCCGTGATGGTGAGATCAAAACTGTGGGCACTGATATTGACAAACTGATGCCTCCTGTTTCCCGCTTTGGCGGCGGTGGCCGTGCGCAGAAGAAGCAGGGTGTAATCGATAAGTTGAAGAGCTTCTTTGATAAGTTCTTTGGGATTGGTGGAAGTTCATTTGAGGAGGGAAAACATGACTAAATGGTATAGAGGATAGTACTATAACGGTAACATCGATAATGGTGAGTAGAGAAAAATGGATATTTTTTCAACCAGAGAATTGGCAACGGCTTTTTGGGTCGGTGCGATTTTGATAGCTGTAGGAATGGCTATAGTTACCAATAAAAAGATAAGGCAGGGGTTTATAGGAGTTCTGAAATGCTTCTTCAACAGGAAGCTAAGGAAATTATGGGAAATATATTTCTTGTACATCGGAATAATCACGCTGATGTTTTCAAGGTTTCCAATATGGAAAAATATATATTTAAAAGATATTATTCTTTGGACGCTTTTTTCTGGATTGACTATTTGTATGAATGCAGTCGCTGGCGAAGCTGACGAAAAGTATATATCTAAAGTCCTTAAAGACAATATCAGATTTACTGTAGTCACGGAATTTCTATTGAGCACTTTTACATTTAGTCTTTGGGTTGAACTGATAATAATTCCGATAATGACAGCTATTACTTTGCTTGATGTAGTTGCAGCACAAAAAAGTGAGACGGTGGCCGTACATAAACTGCTTCAAAGCGTGATAGCCTTTATTGGGCTATGTTTGGTATTTCAAACAGTAAAAGTGGGAATTCGGGAATATCGAGAACTCAATATGGTAGATACATTGGTGAGTTTTTTCATTCCGATGGTCTATTTGCTTTTTGTCACACCACTGGAATATGTTTTTGAACTATATTCAAAGTATGAAATGTTATTTATACGGATGTGTTTTAAAGAGCCGCGGGATAAAAAAGTGAAACGAAAAAGACACTTGAAGGTGATAAAAGCGTGCGGATTATCCGTTAGGAAAATTATACTGTTTCAAAAACAGTGCATACCACGAATGTATGTTTCAATGTCTGATTCGGAATTTGAGGCGTTGATAAGTCAGTTGGAAGAGATTTGTCAATAAAGTTAAAAGCTTGAAAATGTGTGAGCAATCGATTATAATATTGGTAGAGGGTTCATTGGTTGTGTGATACTATCCTGATACTAAAAAATCAGCAAGCCACATCTAGCACAGCAATCTCATGGAAAAGTGAACATCCAAAGATAGATGCACTAAACAAATTTGTTTAGTTACAATTTGAACTTATCGAGCTCGAGTAATCCCCAATAGCACCATCACCCCGGAGGGTTCCGTTAAAACGAAACCTCCCGGGGTGTTTTTTCTTCTGGTACGGTCAAATAGACTGTAACGTTCAAAGTATCTCCTGTATCAGAGCAAACGCTAGCCCTTTTATAGCAGTTTGCATTTTTAATGCCCAAGCAACATCCGCAAACTGCATATCGCAAATATGCCGTTTTGATAGGCACTTTTTGAAAATTGCGATAAACGCAGTATTTTGCACAAAAAAGCCCTAAACCCCTTCCTTCTCCGCCCGCAGGGGAGTATAATAGAATCCGTTGTTTGCAAAATAGGAAAGGGGAAGTATCAACTATGGAATCGAAGCAGAGGCTTTTGGAGCCGCAGCTCGTCCAAACGGGAAGGGCGAATCAGTTCAGCCGCAAGGTGTTCTGCGATGGAATGCGGGACGGTGTGCCCATTGCGCTGGGCTACTTTGCTGTATCGTTTTCGCTGGGCATTGCGGCGCGCAAGGCGGGCTTTACGCCGTTTCAGGGGTTTCTTGTCAGCCTGCTGAACAACGCCTCTGCAGGAGAATATGCCGCATTTGCGCTGATCATGGCAAACGCCACCTATTTTGAGGTGGCAGTCATCACCCTGATCGCCAATGCGCGGTATCTGTTGATGAGCTGTGCACTGGCACAGCGCTTTGCACCGGAAACGCCCTTCTGGCATCGGCTGCTCATCGGCTACGATGTCACGGACGAGCTGTTTGGCATTACCATCGCCCGCCCGGGCAGCCTGAACCCGTACTATACCTATGGAGCCATCCTGCTGGCGGCACCGGCTTGGGCTTCCGGTACGGCGCTGGGCATTATAGCGGGCAACCTGCTGCCGCTGCGGGTGGTCAGTGCCCTGAGTGTGGCGCTGTACGGAATGTTTTTAGCCATCATTATCCCGCCGGCTCGCAAGGATCGGATCGTTGCGGTGCTGGTCGTCATCAGCTTTGCGCTGAGCTTTCTGTGCAGCTATCTGCCGGGTATCTCGGCGCTCTCCGAGGGTACCCGCACCATTCTTTTAACGGTGGCAATATCCGGCGCAGCAGCGGTGCTGTTCCCGGTCAGGCAGGAGGAAAACGAAGATGACGCATAACAATTATATCTATATTGCGGTCATGGCGCTGGTATCTTATGCCATCCGCATTCTGCCGCTGACGCTGATTCGCAAGCCTATCAAAAATCGCTTTATCCAGTCGTTTTTGTACTATGTGCCCTATGTGACGCTGGCTGTGATGACCTTCCCGGCCATCATTCAGGCAACGCAGAGCCCGGCAGCAGGTGCTGTTGCATTGGTAGTCGGCATTGCCGCCGCATGGTTTGGCGCAAGTCTGTTTCAGGTGGCTGCGGGCTGCTGTGCCGTGGTGTTCGTGCTGGAATTTTTCATCTGAAATCTTATAACAGGAGAACAAAATGAAAAAGATCCTTGTAACCGGTGCCGGCGGCTTTGTAGGATCCCGCGTGATGCAGCAATGGGCGGGGCGTTACGAGCTGTGTGCCTTTCCCAAAGGCTTTTTGGCAGCAGCAGGGGAGGATGCCGTGCGGCAGGCTATTTTTCAGCAGCGCCCGGATGTCATTCTGCATACCGCAGCTATTTCGGATACCGGTTACTGCGCCGACCACCCGGAGCAGGCTTACCGCGCCAATGTGGAGCTGCCGGTCTGGCTTGCCCGTGCCGCAGCGGAAACAGACGCAAAGCTGGTGGCTTTCAGCTCGGATCAGGTCTATGCCGGTGTAGAGCAGTCCGGTCCACTGCCGGAAACCATTCCGCTGCAGCCTGCCAATGTGTATGGGCAGGGCAAGCTGGAAATGGAGCAGCAGGTGCAGGCGCTCTGCCCGAGCGCCGTGTTGCTGCGCGCCACATGGATGTACGACCTGCCGGGCTACCGGCTGCCCATCCGGGGCAACCTGCTGCTGAACCTTTTGCGTGCGGCACAGCGGGGAGAATCTCTCCGCTTTTCTGTCCAGGATTTCCGGGGCATCACCTATGTCCGTCAGGCGGTGGCACTGCTGGAGCCTGCCCTGACCCTGCCCGGCGGGGTCTATAACTTCGGCAGTGAGAACGCTGAAAATATGGTGTTGACCGCCCGGCAGTTTGCTGAAACACTAGGGATCACGGTCGATATTCAGGAAGCCGACTGGGCACGGAACCTTGCAATGGATTGCAGCAAGCTGCGGGCGCAGGGCATCGTATTTGACACCACACAGACCGGTCTTACGCGTTGTCTGCGGGATTATGGATTGCGCTGACCTCAGAGAATCAAATTTTTCCGTATCGCACAAAAAACAGAGAAAAGCACGAAAAAAGCAGGGGATTCTGTATGCTGCCAGCCCGACAGGGTGGGACAAATCATACGGAAACCCTGCTTTTTTGCTTATCTGCCGGAGAAAAGTTCGCTTATAGGATGCAGCATTTCTTCATGTAAAAAGTCATACTTATTTTACATCTTATCTGCATTTTGCTATAATGTTTTCGCTTTTTTGCAAAGCATCCGAACCGCATAAACCTTTAAAACCTTGAGGAGAGTGGAATTTTTGAAGGAAGTCAAGCTTGAAGAAGCGGCTTATCAGTTTGAAGCCAAAATGTCCCTGCGGCAGGCCATTCCGCTGGGCTTGCAGCACGTCTGCGCCATGTTCGTGGGCAACCTGACCCCGCTGCTGATCATCACCAGCGCCTGCGGCATTGCAGGCGGCGAGTTTGCGGACCTGCAGGTCACCCTGCTGCAGAGCGCCATGTTCGTGGCAGGTATCGTCACGCTGGTGCAGCTGTTCACCATCGGACCCGTGGGCGGCGCAGTACCTATTATCATGGGTACCAGTTCCGGCTTTATTGGCGTGTTCAACAGCGTTGTGGGCACGATGGGCGGCGGTGTGCTGGCCTATGGCGCGATTATGGGCGCATCCATCATCGGCGGTATTTTTGAAAGCGTGCTGGGCTTTTTCCTGAAGCCGCTGCGCAGGTTCTTCCCGCCGGTGGTCACCGGCACGGTGGTGCTTTCCATCGGTCTTTCGCTGATTTCGGTAGGTATCAACTCCTTCGGCGGTGGCAACAAGGCCAAGGACTTCGGCTCTGTGGAGAACCTGCTGCTGGCACTGTTCGTGCTGGTAGTCATCCTGTTCTTCAAACACTGGACCACCGGTTTCCTCAGCTCCTCCGCCATCCTTATCGGCATTCTGGCCGGTTATGTGGTTGCTTTCATCATGGGTCTGGTGCTGCCCACCACTGGTGTGACTGCTGATGGCGTAGAGTTCACCAAGGCATGGGTGCTCAACTGGAGCAAGGTGGCGCAGGCTTCCTGGTTCGCAGTGCCCAAGCTGATGCCGGTCAAGGTGGTATTTGATGCCCGTGCGATCCTGCCGGTGCTGATCATGTTCATCGTCACCGCAGTGGAGACGGTGGGCGATATCTCTGGCGTGATGGAGGGCGGCATGAACCGTGAGCCCTCTGATAAGGAGCTGTCCGGCGGCGTCATCTGTGATGGTCTCGGCTCTACCTTTGCCGCACTGTTCGGCGTGCTGCCCAACACCTCTTTCAGCCAGAACGTGGGTCTGGTGGCCATGACCAAGGTGGTCAACCGCATGGCACTGGCTTCCGGCGCTGTGTTCCTGATCCTCTGCGGCCTGATCCCCAAGCTGGGCGCGCTGATCTCCATCATGCCGCAGGCCGTTCTGGGCGGTGCTGCCGTTATGATGTTCTCTTCCATCGTGGTCAGCGGCATCCAGCTGATTACCAAGGAAAAGATGACCCCGCGCCACCTGACCATCGTGTCCGTGGCACTGGGCGTGGGCTACGGCATGGGTGCCAACAGCGGCATTCTGGCACAGGCACCGCAGGCTCTCCAGCTGATCTGTGGCGAGTCCGGTATCGTTCCGGCCGCCTTTGTGGCGATTCTGCTGAACGTGCTGCTGCCCAAGAACGATATGGCAGAGTAAGCTTTAGCCTTTTTGCCGGGCAATGGTCTCCAGCTGCTGCAACACCTCCGGAATGTCTGCATCCAGCAGTTCTGCGCTGTCTGCAATGCAGATCGTGCGCACCTGCGCAGGGTACTTTTTAAGCAGCACGTTGCCGCCTTTGTTTTCCGGCAGGGTGAGCAGTTCCGAAAAAAAACTGCTTCCAAACAGAACGGGACTTCCGACAAGAGGTGTCGGGTCGTTATCGGCCACGGCACCCAGACGGAAGATCTCCCGTTCTGTTTCTTTTTGCCATTCTGCCGGGGATGTCTGTTCGTGGCAAAAGCGCTCTGTCATGGCTTCTACCGTCTCCCGGCGCAGCAGGGGCTGATCCCCGGGCAGAAACATACAGCCGCTCAGTTCCGGCAGCTGCTCCAGCAGCGCCGAAAGCCCCAGTCGAACGGTATCGTTGCGGCCGGGCAGGCTGTGCAGCAGCACCGGGACGCCCTGCGTCCTGCACAGTGCCTGTACATCTTCCGAGCGGGTCACCACGATGCGGGCAGCGATACCGGGTGTGGCAGTGGCGGCAAAAGCCCGGCAGAGCATGGGCTGGCCGCAAAAATCCGCCAGCAGCTTGTTTGTGCCAAACCGGCGGCTCAGCCCGGAAGCCATGATCACACAGCCGACCGTAAGCGACTTCTTCATACAAAAACACTCCTTCAGCAGCATTTTATAATAGTATTATACCGAAAGCTGTGCTAAAATAAAAGAAGAGATATCGCAGCGATAGAAAAGAGAGGTACTGCACATGATGACGATCCGAGAATATAAGCGGGCAGAAAGTCTGGAGGAAGCGTGGCAGCTGAACCAGAAAAAACCAAACCGCATTTTGGGCGGCATGATCTGGCTGAAGATGGAAACCATCAATGTCGGCACCGCCATCGACCTTTCCGGTCTGGGACTGGATACCATTGAGGAGACCGAGGACAGCTTTTCCATCGGCGCTATGGTCACCCTGCGCCAGCTGGAACAGCATCCGGGGCTTGCCGCCTATACTCATGGTGCTATGCGGGAGACTGTTCGCCATATCGTGGGCGTACAGCTGCGCAATCTGGCGACCGTGGGCGGCAGCATTTACAGCCGGTTCGGTTTTTCGGATGTGCTGACCATGTTCCTAGCCATGGACTGTGATGTAGAGCTGTACAAAGGCGGTATCCTGCCGCTGCATGAATATGCCCAGCGCCCCTATGACCGGGATGTTCTGGTGCGGCTGATCGTAAAAAAGACACCGATGCAGCTCTATTACCAGTCGGTGCGCAACAGTCAGACCGATATTCCGGTGCTGACCTGCGCCGCTGCCCGGTTGGAGACCGGAGATTACCGCATCGTCATCGGCGCACGTCCGCTGCGCGCCGTGCGGTTCGAGCTCCCGGCAGAGCCTGCCCTTGCGGCAGAACAGCTTGCCGCACAGTTTGCGGAAAGCGTAAAGGCGCAGATCGTTACCGGCTCCAATATGCGCGGCAGCGCTGAGTACCGCAGGCATCTGGCAGGCGTGCTGACAAAGCGCGCGGTGCTGAAACTGGAACAGCGTAAAATGCAGGAGGAAAAGTAAATGCAGATCACACTTACATTGAACGGTGTCCGGGTATCCGAGGAGATCGCCCCGGATATGCTTTTGATCGATTTTGTCCGCGCACACGGCTGCAAGAGCGTCAAGCGCGGCTGCGAGACCTCCAACTGCGGTCTGTGCACCGTGTTTATGGACAATAAGCCTGTGCTATCCTGCTCCGTGCTGGCAGCCCGTGCCGATGGGCATAAAATCACCACGTTGGAGGGCTTGCAGCAGGAGGCCGCCGAGTTTGGTGCCTTTATCGCAGATCAGGGCGCAGAGCAGTGCGGCTTCTGCAACCCGGGCTTTATCATGAACGCGCTGGCTCTGTTCCGGGAGCAGCCGTACCCCACTGAAGAGCAGGTGAAGGAATACCTTGCCGGAAACCTGTGCCGCTGCTCCGGCTACGAAGGCCAGCTGCGCGGCATCATGAACTTTCTGGCATGGAAAAAGCAGAAGGAGGGCGCACAGTGAAAACCGTCAACAAACCGTTCCGCAAAAAAGACGCGATGCAGCTGGTCACCGGCCAGCCTGTTTATATGGATGATGTGATCCCGCAGGACTGCCTGACCGTGAAGCTGCTGCGCTCTCCGCACGCGAATGCCATCGTCAAAACCATCAACACCGCTGTGGCAAAAAAAGTGCCCGGGATCGAAGCAATCTTTACATGGGAGGATGTGCCGCAGGATGCGCCGCGTTACACGCAGGCAGGCCAGACCTATCCGGAAGCCAGTCCGCGTGACCGCCTGCTCATTGACCGCCATGTGCGCTTTGTGGGCGATGTGGTGGCCATTGTGGCCGGTAAGGACGAAAAGTGCGTGGATAAGGCTCTCAAGCTCATCAAGGTGGAATATGAGGTTTTGGAAGCAGTGCTGGACTATCACACTGCCAAGGACAACCCCATTCTGGTGCATCCGGAGGACAACTGGGAGAGTCTTGTTCCGGTCGGGGCGGACAATAAGAGAAATCTGTGCGCCCATGACGAATCGGGAGAGGGAGATATCGAGAAAGTATTGAGGGAGAGCGATGTTGTGATCGACCATGTCTATCACACGAAGGCATGTCAGCAGACGATGATGGAGACATTCCGGACGTTCTGTACGATCGACGCTTACGGACGCCTCAACGTGGTCAGCTCCACCCAGATCGTATTCCACTGCCGCCGGATCATCGCCAATGCGCTCCATATCCCGAAGTCCATGATCCGCGTCAGCAAGCCGAGGATCGGAGGCGGATTCGGTGCGAAGCAGACATCGATCAGCGAGGTTTATCCGGCTTATGTGACCTGGATGACAAAGAAACCGTCAAAGATCATCTTTACCCGCGAGGAGAGCATGACTGCCTCTACACCGCGCCATGAGATGGAAGTCCATGTGCGTCTCGGTGCAAGTAAGGACGGGATCGTCAACGGCATCGACATGTACACGCT
>OIGO01000361.1_pt1 | contig 12125 bp, 13 predicted proteins | sample 1582251 | NCBI WGS metagenome assembly OIGO01 (sample SAMN02674607, study PRJEB24791) | human gut metagenome, SKBSTL069 | isolation source: stool | host: Homo sapiens | place: USA
GCCTGAATGGCTGTACCGCCTGACGCGGATGCGCCGCCACCAACAGCCCCGCCAATGGCGCTGCCGATACTCCCGACAATCCCCACCATTGCCTGCTTAAGCAAAATTTCTGTCATCATGGACAGCACGGATCGGGTGAAGCTGCGCCAGTTCTGTTCACTGCCGGTCAGCATCGCCGCCATATTCTGTGCAATACCATCAAAGGTCTGCGTGGCTGCACTTTTAACCTGCGACATACTGTCCGTGGCGCTCTCTTCCCACTCACTCCAGCCGGACTTCAGGCCTGCCATCCAGTTCCCGCGAAGCTGGTCTTCAGCCGCCCAGGTCTTTTTCTGCTCTGACATGACGTTATTCAGCGCCAGCGGATTATCGCCATACTGTTCCTTCAGGCGCTGTTCCGTGGCTTCCCGTTCTGCCTGCCGGTCAGTCAGCCCCCGGCTTTTCGCATCAATGGCGGCCCGTTTTGCCCGTTGCTGCTGTGCGAATTTATCCGCCTGCTGCGCCAGCGCGTTCAGGCGCTCCTGATACGTAACCTTGTCGCCAAGTGCAGCCAGCTGGCGTTTGTACTCCAGCGTCTCATCTTTATGCGCCAGCAGGGATTTCTCCTGTGCAGACAGCTGGCGACGTTGCGCCGCCTCCTCCAGTACCGCGAACTGACTCTCCGCCTTCCACAAATCCCGGCGCTGCTGGCTGATTTTCTCATTTGCTCCGGCATGCTTCTCCAGCGTCCGGAGTTCTGCCTGAAGCGTCAGCAGGGCAGCATGAGCACTGTCTTCCTGACGATCGCCCGCAGACACCTTCACGCCGGACTGTTTCGGCTTTTTCAGCGTCGCTTCATAATCCTTTTTCGCCGCCGCCATCAGCGTGTTGTAATCCGCCTGCAGGATTTTCCCGTCTTTCAGTGCCTTGTTCAGTTCTTCCTGACGGGCGGTATATTTCTCCAGCGGCGTCTGCAGCCGTTCGTAAGCCTTCTGCGCCTCTTCGGTATATTTCAGCCGTGATGCCTCAGACTCGGCCCGATCTTTTGCTGCCATCTCACTGGCCTTTTCAAGATCTGCCTGCAACGTGGCGGCTGAAAGCCCAAGTCGCGCATTCTCTCTCTTCTCCCATGCCCCCCGGAGATTGGCAAGAAATGCTGACGTTTTACCGCGCCGGTGGCTTCGGCTCTGATACCACTGCCATTTTTTATCCGCTTCATCAAAAGCCTTTTCAGCTTTGGCGAGCATATCTGCAGAGGAGTCCGGGCGGCCAATATCCAGCACCGCATCCCACATGGATTTGAATGCCTGTGCAGTCTTGTCTGCCCAGGTCTCCAGCGTACCCATGTTATCTTTCAGTTTACGGGTCTGGTCATCAAACCCTTTCGTTGCGGCCTCGTTCGCCGCCTGCAATGCTCCGGCTTCATCGCCGGAACGCTGCAACTGAGCAACATACGCAATCTGCTCCGCCGTCACGTTATGGAACTGGCGCGCCATCGCCGTCAGCCCCGACGTCGGGTCAGTGGTCAGCTTCCCGAAGGCTTCAGCGACCTTGTCCACCTCCACACCGGATGCAGAGGAGAAACGCGCCACACTCTGGCTGATTGCCTCAAACTGCTCACCACCACGCACACCGGCATTCACCAGCGCCGTCAGTGACTCGCTGGTCTGGTTAAACGTCAGCCCTGCCGCCTGCCCGGCTCTGGACAGGACCAGCATACGATCTGCCGTCAGTCCCGCCTGATTGCCGGAAAGGACCAGCGTTTTGTTGAAATCGGACAGGGTTGAGTTGCCCTGATACCAGGCATACGCCAGCGCACCGGTCGCCACCGCCAGCGAGGTGGCCCCCACCATCGGCAGGGTGATCGCACCGGCAAGCCCCCGGAACATGGGGATCATCCCGCCGAAGGAGTCCTTAACCTGACCCCCCTGTTGCAGCAGGATCAGCCACGGACTTTGCCCGCCTGCAAGCTGCGTGGCCACGTCGGTGAACTGTGCAGGCAGCATACGCATGGCGGCTTTATACTGCCCGACGGAAATCCCCGCTTTCTGTGCAGCCAGCGCCTGTCGGCTCAGCGACTGTTCAACGACTGCCGCTGTTTTTTTCGCATCACTTTCCGTACCGGAAAAATGACGCCTGACTCTGGCCATCTGCTCGTCAAATCTGGCCGCATCCAGACTCAAATCAACGACCAGATCGCCTACCGGTTCAGCCATACCGGACTCCTCCTGCGATCCCTTCTGATACTGTCATCAGCATTACGTCATCCTCCGTCATGTCCGCCACATACGGGGAAGCGGGGATAACTTCATTCCCGTCCGGGCCAAAACGAACGCCTCCGGCAAGCCCTGCCGCTTTCTGCATCAGCACATCATCTTCAGGCTCTTCGCCAGCCTCACGCCGGTTCAGCAGACTGAAATCCAGCGGATGCATATCCGGATCGCTGAAAAACAGGCTGAGCACGGTGTACGTCAGCCCGGAAAAGTGCATATCCAGCAGAACATCATGAAAATAATGGGTACTGTAAAAGCGGTGCCAGTCGGCATACTCCGTGGATGACATCCCGGCAAGCATGGCGCGCCAGTCGGGTCGCCCCATCTCACGCGCCAGTTTCAGGGCAAAACTCAGCTCACCGTCGAACACTTTCCCGCAGAAACAGGCTCTGCAGGCCCGGCGTCATCTGCCTGTTCAGGGGCATTATTCACCACAAACTCATACATTCCGGACAGCCGGTACACCACGTTTTCAGCATGAGAAATTGCCTCTGTGGGCCAGGTGGTAAGCACTTCCTGCTCAATCTGTTTAACGGCTTCATTCATGGAAGGCAGCTTTGTCTTCTTCGGATGGTTATGCCACAGGGACATCGCCACCAGAAACGCGCCGGTTCTGATGGCGTCTTCCACAGTAAACTTCCGGTTGCTGTCGGATTCTGCCTGCTGTTTCATCAGAGCGAGATGCTCAATACGCTGCAGGGCTGACAGTTCAGAAAGCGTGACGGTCACGCCGTTATATTCAAATGATTCGGTTTTCAGGAACATCGCTGACTCTCCGGATTAACTGGCGGTGACGTTGATTTCTGCAACCGCAGCAAACTCACCATTACCAGATACGACCGGAATGTTGACCTTGCCTGCAGCAACGCCGTTCACGGTGATGGTCATACCACTGACCGACACGGTGGCTTTTGTTTTATCCGCAGACACCGCACGGAAGCTCTTGTCGGTTGCGCCCTCCGGCTGGAATGCCACGGTCAGCGTGGTGCTCTGCCCTTTCACTACGGAAGCACTGGCGGGTGTCACCGTCATGCCGGTTGTCGCCGTCACCGTGCTGCGATCTTCTGCCATCGACGGACGTCCCACATTGGTGATCTTCACCGTGCGGGTAATCACTTCCTTCGCCGTCACCGCCTTACCGATACTGCTGACCCAGCCACGGAACACATCGACCGTGCCGTTCGGGAAGCGGATTTTATAGGCACGGGTATCACCTTCATTAAACCACGCCAGCAGCGCCTGCTGCCCCTGCTCTCCGGGCATCCACGCCAGCGTGAAGCTGGTATCTCCGGCAGATTTCTGCCCCTGCCCGGTCGCAGTCCAGTCTGCATCTTCATCATCGAGATAGCTGTCGTCATAGGACTCAGCGGTCAGTTCGCCGGGTGTCAGGTCTTTAACTTTTGCCAGACGCGACCAGTCAACGTCTGAAAGCGGGTTCGCATAAGGGTCACCGTTCCCCTTATAAACCCACAGTGTGGTCCCGGCCCCTTTCACCGGTGCCAGAGGATTTGGTGTTGGCATATCGTCCTCACATTTCATAGGTAATGACATAAGTCAGATCGGCTGAACTCCACAGGCCCGCATCATCGTCGCGCCGGTAGTCATAGCCACTGGCCACCATACTGGTGATCAAATCTGACAGTGCCGGGATATCGCTCATCACCGGATAAATCCGGGACTCCATCCACGCATCCAGCTCTGAATCCGGCACCTGAGCAGGCAGGAAAACTTCGATATGCAGCTCCGCCTGCCAGGTATCGCTGTCCAGCTCTTCGCCCGTGTATTCAGCGCCGGTGAGATAAACGGCAACTGCCGGAAAATCCGCCTCATCAAAAACAGCGGGGCGACCATCAAAAAGCGTCGCCCCGGTGTCATGCTTCTCCAGTGCATCCAGTACGGCTGCACGGAGTTCAGTATGTTTCATCGCTTTATTACCATTCTCAGTTGATGCTGCAGCGCATAGCCCAGCTCTTTCGGAAGACGCTCACGCCGTATCCGCTCAATATTCTGTTTAAACGCCGTGGTCAGCGGCACCGCCATCGGGATTTTCACCACATCAATGGGGTAACGGTTTTTCCCGGCCACACGCTGCATGACATGCCACCGGCCATTTTTCAGTTGCTGAATAAACGCGCCGGGAATACGACGGTTTCCCACCACAAGCACGCTGCCGCCACCTTTCAGGGATGAACGCTGCCCCTTTTTACGACGCCTGCGGCGGGACAGGACAACCCGCGCATTACCCAGCCTGATTACGGGCAAATCCCCCCGGTTAACCCTGATTCTGGCCTGCGGATTTTTGACCGTGGCCCTTTTCAGCCTGGCCCTTTCCTTTACCAGTTTCCGGCGTACCTTTGTCTCACGGGCAACCTGTGACGCAGACTGCGATATCGCGGATGAAGCAACGCGGTTAATGGCCATTGCGGCGGCACCGGGCACCGCCGTTCTGCTGATACGGCTGAGGTTTTCAACGGCCTGCTCAAGACCTTTTATGGCCATACATCCCCCTTTCAGCGGCGACGGTTAACGGCAGGCGGTACGCCCCGCCCAAGCCAGAGATGACAGCTTCCGCCATCATCCGGCGTAACCCGATCTACCCAGAAGTTTTCCTCACCGATGATCAGCGTGTCTCCACGCCGCAGCTGCCGCACATCATCAGTCCGGACAAACAGGGACGGGCTGGAGCCTTCAACGCGCACGCCCTGTCCGGCATAGCTGATATTTTCAGGGTCATCAAAAACACCACGTATTACTGCGCCGGACTGCTCACCGGATGTCATGGTGGCTGATGTTCCCATGTACCCGCGTATCGTTTCATCAGCGCGGGCAATGGCAGCATCGAACAGGTTATCGAAATCAGCCACAGCGCCTCCCGTTATTGCATTCTGGCCAGGCCACGTTCTGTCATTTCGGCTGCCACACCGGCAGAGACACGAAACGCCGTTCCCGGCAGCACAAATGCCACAGCCTCATCCCGCGTGGCGTGAAGTGCATCGGTATGCAGCGTCACCAGTGCCACAACCGTGACCAGAGCAGCCGTATCAGTCACGGTATCCGTCTGTGCTGATACCACCTCATTTTCATGTCCGGTCAGCGCATTTTCCGGGCTGACAGACGTGTCCTGACCGGCTGCGTCATCCGTGTCATCAAGCTCTTCTTCCAGCTCTGCCACACGGAGCGCCAGTTCTTCTTTCGTCCCCGTCAGGCTGACATCACGGTTCAGTTGCTCACCCAGCGACCGGAGACGGGCAATCAGTTCATCTTTCGTCATGGACTCCTCCACAGAGAGAAAATGGCCCCGAAGGGCCATGATTACGCCAGTTGTACAGACACGAACTCATCAGGATCAGCCAGCAGCATCAGCGGTGCTGACTGAATCATGGTGAACTCTCGCGCCGGATCGCCGGATGTCTTCCAGTTTTTCGGATAACGGGGAGACGCATTAATACCCTCACTCAATGCATCCGCATCCTGAATACAGCCATAGGTGCGCAGACCGCGTGCATGAGTGTTACCCAGCACCATCGTGTTGTCCGGCAGGAAGTTCTTTTTGACGCCGTTTTCCACGTACTGTCCGGAATACACGACGATGGCCACATCGCCATACATTCCCTTATAAGACACCGCTTTGCCCAGGTCTTTTACCGCTGTCTCCAGTTCGGAATGAGAGCCGCGACGGGTATCCAGCTTCTCCCTGACGGCTTTGAAGGAACGGAACAGCGCCCAGCCTTTCGGATCAAACACGATGATATTCACCACGCCGCTGGCGTTCAGCGCGTAGGCTTCGATATCGTCGGTCGGATCATACGTGGACTTGTCACGCTTGCTCCACTCCGTGCCGCCGGACTGCGTGATGTTGTTGGCCGCACTGCGGCCCATATCCACCTCAACCGGATCGAAGGCTTCACCGGTCATGGTGTATTTGCCCTTGAGCACGGCAGAAACGGCCTGCATCTCTTCGACCTGAGCAATGGTCAGCTCTTCGTCACGCATGTTCTGCATGATGATGCGACGGCGGCGGTAAGCCGGGTCCGCCAGATTCTGCGGATCTTCATCCGGCAGGCGACGCAGGGTCATCTGCGGATTCACCTCATGCTTCGGCTTGACATATCCCGGCGTAAATTCAGAGGTGGAGCCGCCACGGGAACGGATAACCTCACCGGAAACAATCGGCGAAACGTACAGCGCCATGTTTACCAGTCCCGGAATTTGTGAGAGATAGACTTTCTCCGTGGTGAAGGGATAGCTCTCACGGAAAAAGAGACGCAGAAACAGCGGATCAAACTTAAATTTCTGCTCATTTGCCGCCAGCAGCTGGGCGGTTGTGTACATCGACATAAAAAAATCCCGTAAAAAAGCCGCACAGGCGGCCTTTAGTGATGAAGGGTAAAGTTAAACGATGCTGATTGCCGTTCCGGCAAACGCGGTCCGTTTTTTCGTCTCGTCGCTGGCAGCCTCCGGCCAGAGCACATCCTCATAACGGAACGTGCCGGACTTGTAGAACGTCAGCGTGGTGCTGGTCTGGTCAGCAGCAACCGCAAGAATGCCAACGGCAGCACCGTCGGTGGTGCCATCCCACGCAACCAGCTTACGGGTGGAGGTGTCCAGCATCAGCGGGGTCATTGCAGGCGCTTTCGCACTCAATACGCCGGGCGCGGTTGCGGTATGAGCCGGGTCACTGTTGCCCTGCGGCTGGTAATGGGTAAAGGTTTCTTTGCTCGTCATAAACATCCCTTACACTGGTGTGTTCAGCAAATCGTTAACGGCATCAGATGCCGGGTTACCTGCAGCCAGCGGTGCCGGTGCCCCCTGCATCAGACGATCCAGCGCAGTGTCACTGCGCGCCTGTGCACTCTGTGGTGCTGCGGCCAGAATGCGGCGGGCCGTTTCCACGGTCATACCGGGGGTTTCTGCCAGCACGCGGGCCTGTTCTTCGCGTCCGTGAGCCTCCTCACAGTTGAGGATCCCCATAATGCGGCTGTTTTCTGCCGCAACCGCAGAGGTGATCTGCGCGTTCACGTCCGGCTGCGCCGCGCTGGCGTTTTCGCCCTCCGTCGCTGGCACCACGTCAGTAACGTCAGCCTGCGAAGCAGTGGCTGAAACAGTTGTTGATTGAGTCTCTTTGGTCATTCGCCCTCCTGAGAGACGGGATTTACGTGCATCCAGTGCATCACGCATAACGGTGATCGCATCGGTACTGTTAACAAGTTCATCAGCCAGTCCGGCATCAATGGCCTCCTGACCGCTGTACACTGCAGCCTCGGTATCCAGCACAGCCTGCACAGACAGGCCGGTATATGCCGACACCTTCTGCGCAAACATCTGGCGGGTTGCGTCCATCCGGGACTGCAGTGTCTCCCGGACGTCATCCGGAAGATGGCTGTAGGGATTGCCATCCACCTTATGGCTGCCGCTGTAAATCAGCGTGATTTCCACGCCCTGTTTCTCCAGCGCAGCACCGTAATTGCTGTGAGCCATCATGACGCCGATGGAGCCTGTCCGGGCGGTCTGCGTGACCAGACGCCGGGAGGCGGCGCTGGCAAGCAGCTGACCTGCACTGCAGTTCATGTCGTTGGCCAGCGCCCATACCGGTTTTATGTCTCGCACACGGGCGATGATGTCAGCACAGTCAAATGCTCCCGCCACCATCCCGCCTGGCGTATCCATATCGAGCAGAATGCCGTCCACCATCGGATCGCTGGCAGCCTGTTGCAGACGGGCGATAATGCCGTTGTAACCGGTCATTCCCGAATACGGCTGCAGCGCCCGTGTCCGGCTGACCAGCGTACCGGACACCGGCAGCACGGCGATGCCGTTCATGACCTGATAGCTGCGGGCCTGTCGTGGTCCGTCATCATCACCGGATAACGCCAGTGCCGCGGGTGCCTCTCCGGCAGTCAGGCTGTCGCCGGATACTGCATCCGTCAGGCGGCTGATCCCAAGCTGGCCTGCAAGCGCACAAAAGAAAACCCGCGCATAGGCGGGTTCAAGCATCAGCGGCTCATTAAAAGCCATGCTGGCAATATGCGGGAGATTACGCAGCTCTGCTGTCACTCTTCTCCTCCTCTGTTGATTGTCGCAGTCCGGATTCAAATGCCGCAGCCGCCCAGGCGGGCGGTTTAAGACCGGCTGCACGGCGCTCCATCGTTTCACGGACCTGCTGGGCAAAAATTTCCTGATAGTCGTCACCGCGTTTTGCGCACTCTTTCTCGTAGGTACTCAGTCCGGCTTCTATCAGCATCACCGCTTCCTGTACTTCTTTCAGACCATCGATGGCCATACGACCGGAGCCTATCCAGTCGCAGTTCCCCCAGGCACTGCGGGCTTCCTGAAAACTGAAGCGCGCTTTTGAAGGTAACGTCACCACGCGGCGAGCGATGGCCTCTTCCAGCCAGCACAGAAACATCTGGCTCGCCTGACGGGATGCGACGAATTTTCGCCGCCCCATAAAGTGCGCCCACGACTCGTTCGCGCTGGCCCGTGCCGTGGAGTAGCTCATCTGGGCGTAATTCCGGGAAAGCTGCTCATACGAGACACCCAGTCCGGCAGCGATATACCGCAGCAGTGACTGCTCAAACACGGAGTAGCCGTTATCCGTGTCCTGAGCCGTCTGCAGGTTCAGTGAGTCACCCGGCATCAGGTGCGGCACTTTTGCGCCTCCCAGACGGACCGGTGCTGCGGCGTAATACGCGGCAATTTCACCAATCCAGCCCGTCAGCCTTTCCCGCTGCTCCTGACTGTTCGCACCCAGAATAAAATCCATCGCTGACTGCGTATCCAGCTCACTCTCAATGGTGGCGGCATACATCGCCTTCACAATAGCGCTCTGCAGCTGCGTGTTCTGCAGCGTGTCGAGCATCTTCATCTGCTCCATCACGCTGTAAAACACATTTGCACCGCGGGTCTGTCCGTCCTCCACGGGTTCAAAAACGTGAATGAACGAGGCGCGCCCGCCGGGTAACTCACGGGGTATCCATGTCCATTTCTGCGGCATCCAGCCAGGATAGCCGTCCTCGCTGACGTAATATCCCAGCGCCGCGCCGCTGTCATTAATCTGCACACCGGCACGGCAGTTCCGGCTGTCGCCGGTATTGTTCGGGTTGCTGATACGCTTCGGGCTGACCATCCGGAACTGTGTCCGGAACAGTCGCGAGGGACTGGTATCCCAGGTGGCCTGAACGAACAGTTCACCGTTAAAGGCATGCATGGCCACACCTTCCCGAATCATCATGGTGAACGTGCGTTTTCGCTCAACGTCAATGCAGCAACAGTCGTCCTCGGCAAACTCTTTCCATGCCGCTTCAACCTCGCGGGAAAAGGCACGGGCTTCTTCCTCCCCGATGCCCAGATAGCGCCAGCTTGGGCGATGACTGAGCCGGAAAAAAGACCCGACGATATGATCCTGATGCAGCTGGATGGCGTTGGCAGCATAGCCGTTATTGCGTACCAGATCGTCCGCGCGGGCATTGCCACGGGTAAAGTTGGGCAGCAGGGCTGCATCCACACTTTCACTCGGTGGATTCCACGCCCGCAACTGCCCACCAAATCCGCTGCCACCGCCGTGATAACTGGCATATTCACGCAGTGATGTCATGCCGTCCGGCCCCAGAAGGGTGGGAATGGTGGACGTTTTCATACATAAAATCCTGCAGGTCCCCTGCGTCGCTGTGTCATGCCGGTCTGCACTTCCAGCTCCGCAATGTATTTTTTCAGGTCAGACACGGAAGTGGCCGTAAACTCCACTCTCCGTCCGTCTTTCTGTACCGTTGCCACCCGTTTTCCTGTCATCAGGTCATGCAGTGCCGCACGGGCAGCGGCAAGTTCTTCCTGTCGCGTCATTCATCCTCTCCGGATAAGGCACGGGCGTAATCTGCCAGTGTTTTCTTGTTGGTTGCTGCACCATCCTCTTCCTGCAGGCTCGCCAGCAGTGCACTAAGATCCAGCTGCCAGCGGGAAATACTGATGCGCAGCGCCGCCAGCGCATAAACGAAGCAGTCGAGTGCCTCATTGCGTCGCTTTTTGCTGTCCCACAGTATTTTTTTCCTGCCATCCACCCATTTTTCGACCTGCTCTTCAGCAGTCAGCTGCTGCGCTTCGGTCAGATCAAAAATATCCGGGTTATTCGGGAAGTGAACGGCACCGGGAAGCGGTTCATCCCCTTCCGGCGTCAGTGTGAAGCGGTTATAAATCTGCTCTTTCGCGGTATCCGTACCGATTTCGGTAAGGTAAACCCCGTTTTTGTTTCGCTTACGTGGCATGCTGGCCACCGGCTTTCCGTAGACGGATGCCCCTTTAATAGGGATCACCCGGAACAGCCCATGTTTTTTCGAGCGTTCATACACAATGGTCGGGTCAATCCCGCCAGTATCCCAGCAGATACGGGATACCGACATCTCTGCACCATTCCGGCGGGTATAGGTTTTATTGATGGCCTCATCCACACGCAGCAGCGTCTGTTCATCGTCGTGGCGGCCCATAATAATCTGCCGGTCAATCAGCCAGCTTTCCTCACCCGGCCCCCATCCCCATACGCGCATTTCGTAGCGATCCAGCTGGGAGTCGATACCGGCGGTCAGGTAAGCCACACGGTCAGGAACGGACGCTGAATAATGCTCTTTCCGCTCTGCCATCACTTCAGCATCCGGACGTTCGCCGATTTTCGCTTCCCACGTCTCACCGAGCGTGGTGTTCACGAAGGTTTTACGTTTTCCCGTATCCCCTTTCGTCTTCATCCAGTCTTTGACAATCTGAACCCAGGTGGTGAACGGGCTGTACGCCGTCCAGATGTGAAAGGTCACACTGTCCGGTGGCTCAATCTCTTCACCGGATGACGAAAACCAGAGAATGCCATCACGGGTCCAGATCCCGGTCTTTTCGCAGATATAACGGGCATCAGTAAAGTCCAGCTCCTGCTGACGGATGACGCAGGCATTATGCTCGCAGAGATAAAACACGCTGGAGGGATCATCCGGCGTCCATTTGAGGCCAAACGGCGTCTCTTTATCGCCAAATTTAAGGTACTGCTCCTCCCCACAGTGCGGGCAGGCAACATGAAAACGCATAAAATGCGGGGATTCACTGGCTGCACGCTCAATCTGACAGGTGCCTCTCACTTTGGGCGTGGAGCCACGGATGGACTTTGGCCAGACCGAGCCTTCAATACGCTTGTCACCCAGGAACGTCGGAGAGCCTTCCTGTTCAATATCATCATCAAAGGCAGCAAGTTCATCATAACCCGCCACATCCACTGACTTTTCACGGTAGTTTTTTGCCGCTTTACCGCCCAGGCACCAGAAACCACGCCCATTGGTGAAACGCTTCATGGTGAGCGTGTTATCCCGGTGCTTTTTGCCATACCACGGGGCCAGCGCCAGCAGCGACGGAATATCACGAATAGTCGGCTCAACGTGGGTTTTCATAAAGTTTTCGGCATCGCCATCCGTCGGCAACCAGATAAGGGTGTTACGCTGCTTATGCTCTATGAAGTAGGCATAAACACCCAGCAGCATTTTGGAATAACCAACACGGGCAGACTTCACCACATTCACCTCGCGGATGTAGTCGCTGCCCATCGCATTCATGATGGCCCGCTGAAAGGGCAGTGTTTCCCAGCGCCCTTCCTGGTATGCGGATTCTTTCGGGAGATAGTAACTGGCATCCGCCCATTCAACGGCAGTCTGTGGCTCCGGCCTGAACAGTGAGCGAAGCCCGGCGCGGACAAAATGCCGCAGCCTGTTAACCTGACTGTTCGATATATTCACTCAGCAACCCCGGTATCAGTTCATCCAGCGCGGCTGCTTTGTTCATGGCTTTGATGATATCCCGTTTCAGGAAATCAACATGTCGGTTTTCCAGTTCCGGAAAACGCCGCTG
>OIGO01000364.1_pt1 | contig 12081 bp, 10 predicted proteins | sample 1582251 | NCBI WGS metagenome assembly OIGO01 (sample SAMN02674607, study PRJEB24791) | human gut metagenome, SKBSTL069 | isolation source: stool | host: Homo sapiens | place: USA
GTCCACGTCGTCCAGGCTGCCCAGCAGCAGGGGGAAGTCGATGCTGTTGCGGGCGTTCCAGTTGCTCAGTGTGGAGCGTGATATACCCAGAAAGGCGGCAAGTTCGCTGTCTGTCTTGAATTCTTTCGCCAGTTTGGCACGTTTTATGATGTCTGCCGCACAAAATACCGGGTCTTTGTCATTCGCCATATTCTTCAGTTTTTACGTGTAAATTATTCAGAAACTATTATCTCCTCATTTATACTGTCTTACGTCTTATTTAAGAATTTAATTCCCGATTTGTTTGTTTTATAAATGAAAACAATATTATCTTTGTTGGGACAAAAATACATATCATGTTTTATAAATGCAAATAAAAGGGAGGGATTTATGGAAAATACACATCTGGTCTTTTATCCGGAAGCATCCGAATTTAGCAAAAATACTTACGAATTTGAAAAAATGGGCATCCGCCTTGCCGGATGTATAGATGAGGTGCGTTGGAAGTATAGATACAACGCGCTGGATGTATAGATAGAATACGCTGGATATATACTTCCAGCAAACAGCCCCTACAAGCATCTTTGGCAGGGGCGTGCCGAAAAAAATATTATTGTACTAATTCTTAACAAAAAATGGTTATGGAACAGATTATTGAAAAAAATGTTCGTTTCTGTGGATGTTGCCACAGAGAACTGCCCGTTGATTCTTTTTATGTAGACAAGCGTACGCTTGCCCCCGACAATTATTGCAAGGAATGCCGTAGGGCGATGAGCAACGCCCGCTACCGTCGCTCACTTCCTGCAAGCAATCCCCTCCGTTATCCGGTCATCACTGAAATTTCGGACTGTACTCTTCGTATGTATCTTATTCTGAATGCTTTGAAGGTAGTGCGCGAAAGCGTGCTCCGCAAGCGGAAACGCCTATGCGAAGCAGGTGATATAGAATGATACAAGCCGCTCTCTCCCCCTAATCACTAACCCCTAATCATCAAACCATGTCCAGAATCAAAAAACGGGGACTTGACTATTTCCCCTTGAACACAGACTTTATACACGACCGTCTGGTGCGCCGCATCATGAAGCGTGAGGGTGACGGCTCCTTTGCCATTCTGCTGGGCGCCCTCTCCTGCATTTATGCCGACGAAGGCTATTACGTGTGTGCCGACGAGCTTTTCTACGAAGACCTTTCCGCCTGCCTCTATGAAAAGACGGCTGCCGACGTGAAGCGCATTCTTGCCCTGGCTGTGGAGTACGGCATTTTCAATGCCGCCCTTTTCGGCAAATACGCCATCTTGACTTCTGCTGAGATACAGCGGCAGTATCTGTTCAGTACCAAGCGCCGGAAATCTTCTGCCATAGACACACGTTATTGTCTGGTGGATGATTCTCAGAGCGATGACGAGGCCGCGCCGACTGCCGCCGGGAGAGTGCCGTCTGCCAATGGAAGCGTGCCGTCCGTTGCCGAAAGTGCAGCATTTAAGTCCGAAAATGCGACATCGGGTACACATAGCACAGCAGAGCATAGCACATCACAACACAGCAAAGAAAATCCCCTCCTCCATAGTTCCCCCGGAACCGGGGGCACTGAGGGCGCGGATGTGCCATCCGCGGAGGGGGAATATCTTCGGAAAATAGAGCAACTGCAACCGCCGCAGGATGGCACGGACCGCAACCTGGACGGGTTGCTTTTCAATCTGAAGCAGTTCCATATTCCTCCGCAAGAGCAGTATGCCATTATCCTCAAAAGTAATTTCGGTGCTATCGGCCACCCTTTGTGGAAGGGCTTCTATGCCTTGCGCGAGAGTCATGGCAAGATACGGCAACCGGGGCGATACCTGCTGAGCCTGTGCTGTAAGTAAGTTTTCGATTTGTGAATAAATTCATGAAGAAAAACGGTTTTTTTAATTTGCACACTTTTCCGGATAGCGTTATCTTTGCAATGTGGTTAAGCTTAATACACAAAAATAAAACAATGCTGTTTCATTTGAAAAAAACGAATCCTTGAATTTCAAGACAAACTATTAATTTTTAAAACAAAACTACTATGCCAGTAATTTACAAATCATTTCAGTCGGTTCTTGCCAACAAAGAGGGCAAGAAGCTTTTCTATCCCCGCGTGGTGCTGACGGGGAATGTGGACACCGAGCAGGTGGCCAAGGAGATTGCGGAATTGTCTTCCCTCTCTACGGGTGACTCGAAGAATGTCATCGACAACCTGGTGACCGTGATGACTCGCCACCTGCAGTCTTCCGAGAGCGTGACGCTGGACGGTCTGGGTACTTTCCGCCTTACGATGAAGTCCACCATGAACGGTGTGGAAGACCCTCTGAAGGTATCGGCTACCCAGTCCACACTACGAGTGCGTTTTCTGCCCACCTCCAAGCGTAATCTGGACCATACGGTGTCTACCCGTTCGCTGGTGACCGGGGTGAAGTGCGTGCGCTTCGACCTTCAGGACACGGCAGGTTCGGGCGGCAACGACGGTGGCTCGGGCGGTAACGACGGTGACCAAGGTGAAAATCCGTTGGGATAAGGCCATTTACGATTTGACGATTTACGATGTACGATTGAAATTCGTACTGCTAAATAACCGCGCCTATGCAGGCATTTATGATACGAAAAGTAATCGTACATCGTAAATCGTCAAATCATAAATTACTAATCTTCAATCATTAATCACTAACTAATCTTATGCGAAAAATCAACTACATCGTGGTGCATTGCAGCGCCACGCGGGAGGGCTGTACGCTTACTTCCGAGGCTCTGGAGGCAGAGCACCGCCGCCGTGGCTTCCGCACGACGGGCTATCACTACTATATCCGGAGAGACGGTACTGTGCTCGGAACCCGTTCCTTGGAACTGCCCGGTGCGCATTGCCGCGGTCACAACAAGTATTCGATAGGTATCTGCTACGAAGGCGGGCTGGATGCCCGGGGAAATCCGAAGGATACCCGTACGCCGGAGCAGCGTTCGGCCCTGCACCTGCTGGTGTACCAGCTGCTACAACAGTTCCGGAACGCCCGTGTATGCGGCCACCGCGACCTCAGTCCCGATTTGGACGGAGATGGGACGGTGGAGCCGTGGGAGTGGGTGAAGCAGTGTCCGTGCTTCGAGGTAAGTAAAGAATTTTAAAACAATCATCCTTAAAACATGGAATTATGAAAATAAGCAAAGAAACCTGGAAAGATATCTTGAAAATTGTGGGCACCATCATTGCCACCATAGCCAGTGTGCTGGGCGTGCAGGCGATGCCACTGTAGGAGGCTGAAAAGCCAGCAAGGGAATGGGAGAGGCTTGGAAAACAGCCTCCCCCATCCCTTATCCCGCAAAACATATTGAATAATTTTTCTAATAACAACGATTTATCATGAAAAGAATATCCTTGTTTTTATTACTGTTCCTTTTACTGAAGGCAACGGTTATGTATTCGCAGGATGGCCATCCTGAAACCAACTTCCGGATTGTTCCGGTATCTCCCAATGCAGCTTCATTGGGAACGTATGGACTGATACCTACTGACAATTATGTGGGGCAAGCCCGAATCAGCATTCCCATTTACGAGATTGACCTTGACGGAAAGAAGTTCCCCATTGCACTATCGTACCATACGGACGGAACACGTGTTGCACAAGAAGCTACTTGGATTGGCCTTGGATGGACCCTCCAGGCAGGAGGGTGCGTCGTCAGACAAGTGCAGGGTACGGACGACTTTGCAGCACGTGGATGCTATAACCTTACTGATGCTCCGTGGCTGACCAATCCCAGATTTGAAGTGACCGACCAGAATTTGGAGAAGTATATGGGTTATTTCAAAGGTGACTATGATGCCGAACCTGATATGTTTTACTTCAATGCAGGCGGACATTCGGGCTCCATGTATTTCGACGTATTGAAGAACAACCGACAACTGAATGCCGTCCCTACCATCCAAACACAAGAAAAAGTGGTAAAGATGGTATACAATACAAGTAACAAAACATGGACCATGACGGACTTGGAAGGATATGTCTATTCCTTCTCGACAAAAGAAATCACATACTATTTCTTAAATACCATTGATTTTTTTCAAACAGATATAACTAGAAGTCATATATTTCCATACTATAACGAACCGCAGATTGTAACAGCCTGGATGCTTGACTCTGTGACATCTCCCAACGGTGGAAAGATTACGTTTAGTTACAAAAAAGAAAGTATTTTTACTCCCATTTCTACTACAGAAGACGTTATATCTTTGTCTAAAATAGTGAATGGCCAATTGTCTTCACAATCTCCGCAGTATTTCACCAATAAGTTCAACTACAATTACTCATACTCCAAGATAGAGCAATGGACATTGTCGGCTATTACTTTTGAAGGGGGTAAAGTAGAATTCGGTACAACTGATCGTGAGGATATAGAGAGTGCGGAAACCGGAAAAAAGGTACAGAAGCTGTCGAGTATCAAGGTGAGTGATACTGCCGGTAACCTTATCAAGACCACCATGCTGGAGTATAAATATCTGCTTAGCGGAATGGCTGCCACTACCAATGGTTATGATGACCGTTTGTTATTGTCGAAGGTATATGATGTGGCTGGTTCGAAGAAGAACAATGTATATACCATGGATTACAATATGGGGAAATTGCCGCCCAAACGCTCTCTGTCTGTAGATGCCTGGGGATTCTACAACGGTGCGTCACCAATGACTGCTTCTTTAAAGATTAGCCCCAGCATTTATTGGTCGGAGTCGATAAAGCCGAGCAGTAAGACGAGCTTGTTCAAAGAAGGTATGGACCGTTCATTCAATGAGGCGTTGTGCAAGATAGGGACGCTGCGCACTATCACCTATCCTACGGGTGGCACAACTACCTTTGAGTATGAAGGACATCGTTTTGAAACTTTGCCTATGATGCCCCCCTTGCGCGAAGGAACCCTTAACCTGGTAGACAACGGTATGCCGCCCGTAGCACCCGGAGCTCCTGTCCTTATGTATATTGGCGAGCCTTTTGAAGTGGACGATGCCAATCCCAAGATTATCATCCGCAGAAGACATGACGAACCTCATCCCAGTGAACATCTTGCTTCGTCGCTTACTTACACAACACAACTCGAAAAGAAAGAGGGTAATGGTTATAGAACCTTGTTCTCTTCTCCCGATTATGATGTGATGGAGCCCTGGCCTGATGACACTGAAAAGCAACTGGACAGAGGTACGTATCGTGTGACATTGGCAGTGCAGAATGTAAGGTTGGAGTATCCTATCAATATTTCGGTAGAGATAGTAGGCAAAACGAATGCTCCCTTGGATAAGGATTACCTGGGTGCCGGGCTGCGCATCAAGTCCATCACGAATACGGACGGCAACGGTAACCAGAGTTGGCGTAAGTTTGAATATCAGGATGCAAAGCTGATGGTGAAGCCGGTATTCAACGCACCGGTCTATGTAGAACAAATGCAAAGTTGGGCGGGAAACTGGATGAATGCTTACTATGAACTGATTCAATCTGCTCCTTATATCCCTTTGACGAATCTTTCCAGAGGAAACCTTGTGGGATATACGGCGGTCAGTGAATCATATGGCGACATGGATACTCAGGGATATACCACTTACAGATACCATAACGTTCCGGATGAGGTTACTGATATATACCTGGCCGGTATTCCTACGGTGCCTGACTATGAGAACGGTAAACTTTCGTCGGTAGAATATAGGGATAAAAATCATAAACTGCTGAAGAGAGAGGAGTACACCTACTCACCTTCTTCTTCGGAAGAGGTTTGGGCACCGAAAATACGCAACTATTATTTCAATCCGGATTATTCCCATCCTACCCGTACCATGCAGCCTTACAATCTGTGGGCACAATCGTACTATCTCAGCAAGAAAGTGACTACCGACTATCGCGCTGAAGGCAATATAGTGGACGAAGAGAGATATGCCTATACTGACTATGGGGTACTTTCTTCCTTGAAGAGCAACAAGCACGGGGTGGAGAAAGAAAAGCAGTTTAAATATGCAAACAGCTTTACGGATGCCGTTTCCGTCAAGATGAAAGGGAAATATATGGTGGGCATACCCATAGAACGCGTCGAACTCTCTGCCGGCAAAGTGGTGAATGCGTCGAAGACGGAATATAAAGACACGCTCAACATGATTCTGCCCAAACGTACGTTGAAATTCAGCTCTGCTGCTCCCAAGACACTGGCCGACTATGCGGGAGCCTATGTGCAGGACATCTGGTTTGGCAAGTACACTTCGAGAGGCCGGCTGCTGGGTTATATACGCAACAATTTGCCGGTGAGCTTCCTATGGGCCTATAACAATCTTTATCCGGTGGCCAAGATAGAAGGAAAGACGTATGAGGCTGTAGAGAAAATCTCGTCGGCGAGCATCAGCCAACTGCCAGCCAATGTGAATACTGCGTCTATTACAGCTGTCCTGAACACAGTGCGAAACGGGCTTGCCAACGACAATGCTTTGGTTACTACCTATCTCTATCGCCCGCTTGTGGGTGTTACGGAAATTGTAGAACCGAATAAAGAGAAAGCGACCTTTGCCTATGACGACTTCAACCGCTTGTTCCAGGTTAAGGACCATAATGGAAAGGTAGTGAACGAATATCAGTATAATTACAAACCCCAATGAAACGAAAGAATTGTATGAAACGAAAATATATGTTCATGGCGTTGCTGTGCTATGCACTGACAACAGCGGCGCAGGATGCCAGCCACAATTATGTGCGTACCCGTAGCATGCTGGATGAAATGGGAGGTAAATACCTGGATAAGGTGGAGTATTTTGATGGCCTGGGACGTCCGTTCCAGACGGTATTGAAGAAGGTGACGGCAAGCAACAGCAATCTGGTGACGCTGCAGGAGTACGACGTTGCAGGACGTGCCGTGAATTCCTGGCTGCCGATAGTCTCGTCTGCCGAGTATGTGGCGCCTGCTGCATTCAAGAGCAGTGCGCCCAGCAACTATGGCAACGACTCGCGTCCTTACGGCCAGCCGGTGTACGAGGCTTCTCCGCTGAACCGTACCGTCAAGGAATACGGACCGGGAGCCGCATGGCATGGCGGGCATTCCGTCAATACGGACTATCTGGCCAACAGTACGGCTAACGCGCAGTTGAACTGCATCAACTATGGCGTAAGCAGTGCAGGCGCACTGACGAGCAACGGCAGCTATGCTTCCGGCCAGCTTTCGGTCGTTAAAACCACCGATGAAGACCTGAACGTGAGCTACACCTTCACCGACAAGATGGGACATGTTGTATTGTCCCGTCAGATGAAGGGCAGCGAAACGCACGACACTTACTATGTGTATGACGACAAAAGCAATCTTTGTTTCGTGCTCCAGCCTATGTACCAAAGCTTGGCCAATCTCGACTTGTATGCCTTCCAGTACAAATACGACGGACGTAACCGTTGTATCTGGAAGAAGCTTCCCGGTGCGGGATATATGGAAATGGTGTATGACAATGCCGACCGCCTGGTATTCTCGCAGGACGGCAACCAGCGTGCCCTTACATCCGGTAACTGGACGTACTACAAGTACGACGGGCTGAACCGCCTGACGGAACAGGGGACTTGTACCAACAAAGTGACCACTTCTGGAACGAATGTACTTGTGCAGCACTTCTATGACAGTTACGCTTTCCGTTCGCAAGCAGGTTTCAATAACAGCAATTTCCCTGATGATGCTTCGGGCAATGGAAAAGGTGCCTTGACTGCAAGTGTGGCAACGGTACTTGGTAGTAGTAACAAGATTTATACCGCATACTACTATGACATCAAGGGACGTGTGGTGAAGACTGTACAAAGTAATCCTTTGGGTGGTTATGATGTAGCAGCTACCGTCTATACTTTTACAAACAAGCCTGCTACAGTGACCCATACCCACACGGCAAGCGGAAAAACAACCCGCACGGAAGTGTATACTTACAGCTACGACCATGCGGACAGACTCTTGAAGGTGGAGCATACGCTAGGTGGCACCAAGATAACCCTTGCCGACTATGCGTATGACAACTTGGGCAGACTGCAATCAAAGTCCCTGCACGGAAGTGCCACCAACAAGCTGACGTATGCCTATAATGTCCGTGGCTGGCTGACGGGAATTAGTGGAAGCAAGTTTACACAGAATCTGTACTACAACACCGGCACCGGCACCGCCAAATACAACGGCAGCATCAGCAGCATGACGTGGAAAGCTGGAAATGAGAGCACTATCCGTGGCTATAAGTTCACTTACGACGGATTAAGCCGTCTGATGAACGCCACTTACGGCGAAACAGCCGGCATCAATACGAACACCAACCGTTTCAGTGAGAATGTAACCGCCTATGACAAGAACGGCAACATCAAGACCTTGCAACGTTACGGTCAGACCGCCGCTTCCGGTTACGGACTGATTGATAACCTGACTTTCACCCTCGGTGGCAATCTGTTGAACCGCGTGGACGATGCGGCAGCGGCTTCCGCCTACGGTGGCGGCTTCGAGTTCAAGGACGGCGTGAAGCAGGCGAACGAATACACTTACGATTCCAATGGAAATTTAACTAAAGATTTAAACAAGGGAATTAGTACAATTACCTATAATGTATTAAATTTGCCCAATATGGTCACGTTCAGTGACGGTAGTACGATTGCCTATACTTATGGTGCCGACGGCACAAAGCTGAAAACTGTCCATAAGACAGGCAGCACTACTACCACGACGGACTATTGCGGAAACGTGGTCTATGAGAACGGTGTTCAGAAGTTGCTGCTGACCGATGAAGGCTATGTTACTTTGAGCGACGGCAAGTATCATTACTACTTGAAAGACCATCAGGGTAATAACCGGGTTGTGATTAACCAAAGCGGCACGGTAGAGGAAGCGAACCATTACTATCCCTTCGGTGGTGTGTTTGCAAGCTCAGGCAATGTGCAGCCTTACAAGTATAACGGCAAGGAGTATGACTCGAAGAAAGGTTTGAACTGGTATGATTATGGTGCAAGGCATTATGATGCGGTATTGGGTAGGTTTACGACGAATGACAGATTTGCCGAGAAATATTATTCGATGTCTCCGTATCAGTATGGGGCGAATAGTCCAGTTGGGAATATTGATGTGAATGGGGATAGCATAATTATTAAACCTAATGCGAATGGAATAATTGATCAGATAAAAGTGCTCTTTGGGTATGATACAAAATTCCAAAAAGATGTAAAAGCAGATCTTTTCCAACTTAAACAAGATGATAAAAAGGTAGCTGATATTATTGGAAAATTAGAAGAGAGTAAGAATATACATTATATCACAATGCCTAAAAAAGGAGAGTATAACTCTACTGGGTTTAATGCAGACAAGGTAAAAAAGAATATTTCACAAGGTAGTGAAATTTATTATAACCCCTATAATCGGAGAAGAGGCCGAAATGACAGCGACATGAGAACACCAAGAATAGGTTTAGCTCATGAACTTCAACATTCATTTGATGTTGATAAGAAGGTGGCTACTTATGAAAGGACGAAAAACGGTATTTTATTAATGGATATACGCGCTATCAATACCGAGAACCGAATAAGAAAAGTAATAGGTGAACCTAAAAGAACGATGTATGGAACCCAAAAAGTACCGAAAGAATTATTGGAGTAGGATGCTGATTTTAATAGTAATTATTATCGGAGGGATATCTTTATATTTATACATAAAGTATGATTATTCTGAAAAAGCTACGATAGATTCTAATAACTTAATTACTACTGCGCCTTGTATGATAACAACTAATATAGCGTGGCATGATTCTATTTGTAAGGTTGTATTAGATGAGATTGAATTGGTATCAGTTATAGATGAAGAGGACTATATAACGAAACCTTTTTATGAAAATTTTATCAAGTTATCTGATAAAGACACTTTAATAATGGACAGTCTCTCGTATATACAATTGAAAGACTATGTCGTTGTTCCGGAATATCGTATAGATTCTATTTGTAAACGTGAAGGAATAAAAGGTTTGTTTTCAGCTTATTTTGATGATATATGGTTTACTCCGTGTTATAATGAGAATAGTGTATTAAGTTTATCGGAACAAAGGTATGTTATTTATGTATTATTGCAACATGGTTTATCTGTTAGAAGAGATTGTGAATCAGGTGATATATATATAAATAGAAGCGCTACTCTCAAAAATTAGAAATTATAGTTTAGTAATCAGATAAATTTTGTTGTAACGGATGTTATTTGTTTACTACTTCTGAATATCAGAATCTTCTGATTCAATAATCTAAATGATTCCCTGCTTACATACAGCGATGTAGGCAGGGAATTTCATATAGTATTATTTCTATGATAAGAATTTCTAAGCTCACTTACGACGGTCTGATTGAAAACCTCACCTTCACGTTTGCGGGCAACCGCCCGACCCGTGTGGACGATGCGGTAGCGGCTTCTGCCTACGGTGGCGGTTTCGAGTTCAAAGATGCCGTGAAGCAGGCAAATGAGTACGCCTACGATGCCAATGGAAATTTAACTAAAGATTTGAACAAGGGAATTAGCAACATATCGTATAATTGCTTAAATTTGCCAAGTACGGTGACTTTCAGTGACGGCAGTAGGATAAGTCATACATACGGTGCCGACGGCACGAAGCTGAAAACTGTCCATAAGACAGGCAGTACTACCACCACGACGGACTATTGCGGAAACGTGGTCTATGAGAACGGTGTTCGGAAGTTGTTGCTGACCGATGAGGGCTATGTTACTTTGAGCGACGGCAAGTATCATTACTACTTGCACCAGGGGAACAACCGGGTAGTCATCAACCAGAGCGGCACTGTAGAGGAGACGAACCATTACTATCCGTTCGGTGGTGTGTTTGCAAGTACAGGCAATGTGCAGCCTTACAAGTATAACGGCAAGGAGCTTGATGCGAAGAAAGGGTTGAACTGGTATGACTACGGTGCAAGGCATTATGATGCGGCGTTGGGGAGGTTTACGACAAATGACAGATTTGCTGAGAAGTATCATTCATTGTCTCCGTATCAGTATGGAGCGAATAATCCAGTGAATACCATTGACATCAATGGAGATAGCTTGCTTATTGTAACTCCAGCAGCTATTGAAGCTATTTACAATGGTTTGCAGGATGGTAGTAACATAAAGATGCAATTCAATAATGGTATATTGGATCCAACTTCCATTGCGAAACAAGCTAATAGTAGTAATGATTTCTTTCTGAAAGACTTATTTGAGATTGCCAATAGTGAGAAAATGGTAGAACTGTCATTATCTGATAAGAATACATATAAAATGAATGGGAAGACTGTAGAAGAAACTTTTGGTACTCCTTATGACGATGATGATAGCGAAATACCTGCTCATCAAAAAGAAGAGTATTCAAAGGCTGGAGTCCCTTTTGGAAAACATATTCAAGGAAATTTAGGTCAGACATTAGTACCTGACAAGAGGTTAGCTTCCGGTAAGAGTTCAACCAATAGCCATGTACAAGTCATAATTAATAAGAATGGCACTTTGAATCATCGAACAGTTGGGATTGCACACGAATTTGGGCATGTTATTTTATACTTGAGGAATGTACCGTTTAGCCACGGACAGCCAGGGGTCAATAATTTTATATACAATAAAAGAGCTGATGTAATGTCAAAACGATTAGGATATGACTATTAAATTAAAACTATTTTTCATGTTTATTATGCTTCCGCCATTATTGTACGGACAAAATAAGTTGGTGGAAGAAAGTATAATATATTCAAGTGATATAAGTTCCTATAAAAAGAAGATAGAAAAAACTATCTTTTTTGATACTGAGACCAACTTACCAGTTTTTGAATTGATATTGGATACTGCAAGATCTTCTAAAATGTATACTTCTTATTATTTTAGGAAGCGGTTGCGAGAAGTCTCAACGGAAATTTCTTATATTGGTGGAAACGAATCATTAAGGAAATACCAAGATAGTCTTTATTGGGAAAACTACAATGGTGATGAACAGAATGCCTCTTGTTTATACACTATTCTTTTTGACAGAAAACTTAAAATTAGAGAAATAAAAATTGTGAAAAGGGCAGGGTATAATAACTCCAAGTATAATTACGATAAGTTAATAAAA
>OIGO01000396.1_pt1 | contig 11553 bp, 9 predicted proteins | sample 1582251 | NCBI WGS metagenome assembly OIGO01 (sample SAMN02674607, study PRJEB24791) | human gut metagenome, SKBSTL069 | isolation source: stool | host: Homo sapiens | place: USA
GTTGTCCAGCCGGGAGGTTGAGAACATCTTTGAGAACAGCGATTTTATCTATATGCTCAATCAGGCCGCTGGCGACCGGCAGATTCTCGCAAAGCAGCTCAACATTTCGCCGCATCAGCTTTCTTATGTGACCCACTCCGGCGAGGGCGAGGGGCTGCTGTTCTACGGCAACACGATCCTGCCCTTCATTGACCACTTCCCGAAGGACACCGAGCTGTACCGCGTCATGACCACCAAACCGCAAGAGGTGGCGTCAGCATGAAAAGAGAACCGCGTTTGCAGTTTTCCGACGCCGATCTTGCCGAGCCGAAGCTGGAAAAGCCCATCAAGCGGGTGAAAAAAGCGGAGGCCAAGGCGGATAAGGCGCAGGCCAAAATCCCCAAGAAAACCGTGGTCAAAAAGGAACGCGGCTTTGATCCTGCCACCGGCAAGGTCAAAACGCAGCTCCGTTTTGAGGAAGTGGATAAGAAAAAGCCGCCCTCAAAGCTGACCCATGCCGTGCAGGATGCCCCCGCCAACTTTGTTCTCTCTCAGGTTCACCGAGAGGTGCGGCAGAGCGAGGATGACAATGTAGGCGTAGAGGCCGCGCACAAGGTAGAGCAAGCCGTGGAGAGCGGCGGGCGGCTGGTGCAGTCTGCCCACCGCGCCCATCAGCTCAAGCCTTATCGTGCTGCCATCCGTGCAGAGAAAAAGCTGGAACGAGCCAATCTTGACGCGCTCCAGAAGAAAGCAGAGATCGACAGCCCCACCAGCAATCCCGTTTCCAAATGGCAGCAGAAGCAGGCCATTAAGAAGCAGTATGCCGCTGCCAAGCACAATCAGGCGGCGCAGACTACGGCAAAGGCGGCAGAGAATACCGCCAAGGCCGCGAAAAAAGCCGCTGAAAAGGCTGAGAAAGCGGGCAAATATGTGTGGGAACACCGGCGCGGCTTTGCCATTGCCGCCGCAATTCTGCTGATGCTGGCATTTCTGCTCAACGGCCTATCCTCCTGCTCGGTGATAATGGATGGCGTCGGCTCCGGGATCGCGGCCAGTACCTATCCGTCGCAGGACGCCGATATGTTGGGCGCGGAAGCGCAGTATTGCGAAATGGAGGCAGAGCTTCAGCGCTACCTCGACACCTACGAAAGCACCCATGACTACGATGAGTACCACTTTGATCTGGACACCATCGAGCATGACCCCTATGTACTCATTTCCATAATTACGGCGCTGTATCAAGGGGAATGGACGCTGGATGAGGTGCAGGGTACGCTCCAGATGCTCTTTGACCGCCAGTACATCTTGACCGAGGATGTGGTGGTGGAAACCCGCTACCGCACGGAAACCGACACATGGACGGACGCGGATGGCAACACCCATACGGACACCTATCAGGTGCCGTATGACTACTACATCTGCACGATCACGCTGGAAAACTTCAATCTCTCTCATGTTCCCGTCTACATTATGAGCGAAGAACAGCTCGGAATGTACGCCACCTACATGGCGACCCTCGGCAACCGTCCCGACCTGTTCCCCGGTTCGGGCTACATCGGCAAGTATGTGGAGGGCAGCTATACCGACTACGACATTCCCCCGGAGGCGCTGGACGATGAGGTATTCGCCGCCATTATCAAGGAAGCGGAAAAGTATCTCGGCTACCCCTACGTTTGGGGCGGCAGCAATCCCTCCACCTCGTTTGACTGTTCGGGCTTCGTCAGTTGGGTCATCAATCATTCCGGTTGGGATGTGGGCAGGCTGGGCGCGCAGGGGCTATGCAATATCTGTACGCCTGTATCCTCTGACAACGTCAAACCGGGCGATCTGGTGTTTTTCACCGGAACGTATGATACCCCCGGTGTCAGCCATGTGGGTATCTATGTTGGCAACAATATGATGATCCACTGCGGAGATCCGATCTCTTATGCAAACCTAAATTCAAGCTATTGGCAGTCCCATTTCTACCGTTATGGGCGCTTGCCGTAAAGGAGAGTGAACGATATGAACCCGAAAATCATGAAGCTCCGTGGAGAGCTGGAGAAGAACAAAGGCAAAATCTCTGATCTGCAAGGCCGCAACCGCGAGCTGGAAAAGCAGATTCGTGAGCTGGAGGACACCGACATCATCGGCATGGTGCGTGAGAACGGCATGACGATGGAGCAGTTTGCCGAGCTGTTCCGCCGTATGCAGGCCGTGCCTGCACCGGCCACTTTGGAAAAGGAGGCGTTGAACCATGACTAAGAACACACCACGCATTTTTATCAGTCTGCTGCTGATGCTCCTGTGCATCGGGATTCTTCCCGTTTCCGCCTTTGCCAGCGGCGGTGATTATCCTGATGATACGCTGCCTGCCGCCGAAAGCAGCGCCGCAGACGCACAGGAAACAAAACAGATCGGCACGGTCACGACCAACGGCGGCAGCCTGAATGTCCGCACCGGCGCGGGACTGGACAATACCGCGTTTACGCAGCTCCCCAACGGCACGGTGGTCGATGTGATTGGCAGGGACGGCGATTGGGTAAAAATCCTGCTGCCCGCCCGTGTGGGCTATGTGTACGGCGGCTATCTGACCGTTACCGACGCCGCCGACAGCACCGTGAGCATCGGCGGCATGACGCTTCCGTTTGATGAAAAAGAGCTGGCCGACCTCTGGCAACTTCTTCTCGGCGGCATGACGGGTGGCGGCGACGCGCTGACACCGGACGGCAATCTGACGCTGATCGACGATATTGGCTCCAGCACCAAGGCAGGAAAACAGTTCATTACGCTGGAAAGTAAGAACGGCAATACATTTTACCTGATTATTGACCGTGACGATGGGGGCGAAGAAACCGTCCACTTCTTGAATCAGGTGGATGAGGCCGACCTGATGGCGCTGACTGGCGAGGAAGAAACGCCCGCCGTCTGCTCCTGCACCACAAAGTGCGTGGCCGGTACGGTCAATACATCCTGCCCCGTCTGCGCGGTCAACATGACCGAGTGCGTGGGCAAGGAGGCAAAGCCCGAAGTCCCCACCGAGCCGACAGAACCCGCCGCCGAGGAACCGGAGAAAAAGAGCGGCGTGGGCGGCATTCTTGTCGTTCTGCTGATCGTCGCGCTGGGCGGCGGTGCCGCGTTCTACTTCTTCAAGCAGAAAAAGGCCAAGCCGCAGACCAAGGGCAGCGCCGATCTGGACGATTATGACTACGGCGAGGACGAGGACGAATATGAGTTTGAGCCGTATGAGGGCGAACCGGAACAGGATACTACGGAGGATACAGACGCATGAGATATTTCACCAATAACCCGCTGGAACGCCTGATGATGCAGAAGCCGAAAGCAGCGCGGGAGGACAGCCCTCCCGACGCTGCCAAGGAACACTTCTGCTACGGCTGCAAGCGCTTCGGACAGAGCTGCGTTCGCCCCTGCTACCGTGACGTAAAGAGAATGGAGGCTGCACCATGCGCCTTGTGATCGCCGAAAAACCCTCCGTGGCGCAGAGCATCGCCGCCGTGCTGGGTGCAAAATCACGGCATGACGGGTATCTGGAGGGCAGCGGGTATATCGTGTCGTGGTGCTTTGGGCATCTGGCAGAGCTGGCCGACGCCGCCGTTTACAATGCCGATGATGCCAAATGGACGCTGGCGGCGCTGCCCATCATTCCTACCTCGTTCCGCTTCATCGTCTGCTCTGAAAAGCAGAAGCAGTTTGACATTCTGCGGGAGCTGATGCGCCGGGAGGATGTGGCAGAGGTGGTCAACGCCTGCGACGCTGGGCGCGAGGGTGAGCTGATCTTCCGCACGGTTTACTGCCTTGCGGGATGCTCCAAGCCGATTCTGCGGCTTTGGATTTCCTCAATGGAGGATGATGCCATCCGCAGCGGCTTCCAGCAGCTTAAATCCGGGCGCGACTATGACGGCCTGCATCAATCCGCCCTCTGCCGCGCCAAGGCCGATTGGCTGGTTGGTATCAACGCCACACGGTATTTTTCCCTGACGTATGGCCGCACATTGAACATTGGGCGCGTCATGTCGCCCACGCTGGCGCTGTTGGTACAGCGTGAGGCGGAGATCTCCGCGTTTGTGGCAGAGCCGTTCTACACCGTTCAGCTCGATTGCGGCTTTCCCGCCACGACAGACCGAATGAAGGACAGAAAGGATGCCGATGCCATCGCCAACGCCTGCAAGGGCAAGACAGTAATCGTCAAAAGCGTGGGGCGCAAGGAAAAGGCCGAGAAAGCGCCCGCGCTCTACGATTTGACCTCCCTCCAGCGCGACGCCAACCGTGTTCTCGGCTACACCTCCCAGCAGACCCTCGACTATCTCCAAGCGCTCTATGAAAAGAAGCTCTGTACCTACCCGCGCACCGACAGCCGCTATCTGACCGACGATATGGAGGGCAGCGTCCCCGGCCTTGTCGCCGCCGCTGCCGCTGTCTGCGGCATGGAGAAGCCGCCGACCATCTGCGCCAAGCAGGTATGCAGCAGTAAAAAAGTCACCGATCACCACGCCATTGTTCCCACCATCAGCGCGGAAAAGGTAGATATGGCCTCTCTGCCGCTGGGCGAACGCGAGGTGCTGAAGCTGGCGGCAAGGGGCTTGCTTCGTGCGGTGGATGAACCACATCGCTACGCAGAAACGGTCATTACGGTGGACTGTGCCGGTCAGAGCTTCACCGCCAAGGGCAAAACCGTCCTTGCTCCCGGCTGGAAGCGCTATGAGCAGGAGCAGACGGAGGCAGCGCCCGCGCTGCCGGTGGTAACGGATAATCAGACGCTTTCCGTATCTGCCGCATCGGTCAAGACCGGAAAAACCACGCCGCCCAAGCATTTCACCGAGGATACGCTGCTGGCCGCGATGGAAAACGCGGGCAAGGAGGATATGCCAGATGATGCCGAGCGCAAGGGCATCGGAACCCCGGCGACCCGCTCCGGTATCATTGAAAAGCTGGTGTCCTCCGGTTTTGTGGAGCGCAGGAAGTCCAAAAAGATCACAAATCTGCTGCCCACCTCCACCGGCACGGCGCTTATCACCGTTCTGCCTGAACAGCTCCAGTCTCCGCAGCTCACCGCTGAATGGGAACACCGCCTGAAAGAGATCGAGCGCGGCGAAATCGCCTCGGCCAGTTTTATGGACGGGATCGCCGCCATGCTGAATGAGCTGGTGCAGACCTACAAGCCCATCCCCGGTGCGGAAGTCCTGTTCCCCTCCGGGCGCGAGGTGGTCGGCAAGTGTCCCCGCTGCGGGGCCGAGGTAACGGAGTCACCGAAAGGCTTTTTCTGCGAGAACAGTGCCTGTTCCTTTGTTCTCTGGAAAAACAGCCGCTTTTTCACCGCCAAGAAAAAGGTGCTGACAAAATCCCTTGCCGCTGCGCTTTTGGAAAATGGCCGCGCCCCGCTGAAAGGCTGCTACTCCGAAAAGACCGGGAAAACCTATGATGCCAGCGTTCTTCTGGAGGACGATGGACAGCGCACGGGCTATAAGATGGTGTTCGACAATGGCTGATGCGCCGCGTATGGATCACAAGCAGCTCCGCCGCGCCAAGAAGCTCATTCGGAAGCTCTGCTGTAATTACGATCACGGCAACTGCCTTGCTCTGGATGATGGAGAGCCTTGCGCCTGCGTACAGGGTATTTCCTACTCGCTGCTGTGCAACTGGTTCCGAAATGCGGTGCTTCCCGCCGACCATGAGCTGCTGGCCGACGTGATGCGGGAAAGGCCGGGGAAGCGCTGCGCCGTCTGCGGTAAGCCGGTCTATTCTTCCTCCAATCGCGCCAAATATTGCCCCGCCTGCGCCAAGCAGGAGCGCCGAAAGCAGGACGCCAAACGGAAGCGTGAACAATACTGGAACCTCCGCAAATAGAGGGCGTAAAAGCCCCGTGCCGCAAGGCTTTTTCCATGCGGAATCACAAGGGGCTGCGTCATTCTATCCGCAAGCTCAAAAACAACGTCTACCTGCGGAGAATCGCCCCTGTGCAGGACGTGTTTTCTTCTGCGCAGGGGCGCTATTTTTTCTGAAAGGAGATCATCATGGCTGAAAAACAAACCAGCAAAGACCGGATGCGGGAGATCGTTGACAGCATCGAAAATGGCATCAAGGAGCTGTTCGAGAGCGATAAGTACCAGCAGTATCTCTCCACCATGAGCCGCTTTCACCGCTACTCGGTCAATAATACCATGCTCATCTATATGCAGCGCCCCGACGCCACCCATGTGGCGGGCTTCAACAAGTGGCGCGATCAGTTCGGCAGGAACGTCCTGAAAGGCGAAAAAGGCATTCGCATCATCGCTCCTACTCCCTATAAGAAAAAGGTCGAGGAAATCAAGACCGACCCCGAAACCAACGCGCCGATACTGGATGCAGACGGCAAGGCCATCATTGAGGAAAAGGAAATCCGTATCCCTATGTTCAAGGTGGTATCCGTCTTTGATGTGTCACAGACTGCGGGAAAGCCCTTGCCCCAGCTTGCCGCCGATCTGAGCGGCAATGTGCAGCAGTATGAGGTTTTCATGGAGGCGCTGCGCCGTGCTTCTCCCGTTCCGATGGAGATAAAGCCCGTTGCGCGGGATACGGACGGCTTTTTCAGCATTAAGGCGCAGAGCATCACCATCCGCGCCGGTATGAGTGAGGTGCAGACGGTATGCGCCGCTGTCCATGAGATTGCCCACGCCAAGCTCCACGACTACGAACACATGACGGAGCTTGCGGACGATGGTGAGACGATCCTTGTCCCCGGCGAAAAGAGCCGCAACACCGAGGAGGTCGAGGCCGAAAGCATTTCCTATGCGGTCTGCCAGTATTACGGCATTGAAACGGGAGAAAACAGCTTCGGCTATATCGCCACATGGTCAAAGGGCAAGGAGCTGAAAGAACTTCGCGCCAGTCTGGAAACCATCAACAAGACTGCCTCCGAGCTGATTACGGACATTGACCGGCACTTTGCGGAGATTTGCAAGGAGCGCGGCATCAATCGTGAAGAAGTGAGCGCCACACAAACAGACGAAGCGCTTTATCTTGTGGATGGCTCGGTATATCTCCATGTGCAGCATACAGACGGCGGTTGGGACTATTCGCTCTACGACAAGGAAAGCAAAAAGCTGCTGGATGGCGGTGTTATTGACAGCAGCGCCATTGAAGATTCGCCGGTTGCATCTGTTGCCGGGGCTGTCCGAACGGAGGTATTTGCCATTCAGGGCATGACACCAACCAAGGTGACATTTGCAGATATGAGAATTCTGGAGGACTTGCAGGAGGCGCAGATTACGCCGCCCTTGGACAGCGAACAGATCACCGGCGCAGTCGCTGTTCCCACCGATGCGGCAGATAATATGCTCCCGGAGTTGGAACAGGCCGTCCCGATGCCTGACCCCACGCTGACGGTGGACGATATGCGCAGCTATGGGTATCTGGATAGCGATATGCTCCCACTTTCCAAGGATCGGGCGGTGGAGCTGCTGGAGCATGACATCACGGTTTATATGCTCTATCCCGACAACGCCGAGGAAATGGTCTTTGAAGCCGAGGACATCATCAAGCACGACGGAATGTTCGGCGTCACAAGACCGGATTGGGATGCGGTCAAAGGCCATATCCCACCCCGCGATGTGGAGCAGCGTTTTTTGAACAGTCCCACCGATTCTATGGCGATCTACCAACTGCGTCGGGATGCGCCGGTGGAGCTGCGTTTTGCCAACCTCGGCAGTCTGGCCGCGCCGCCTGACCCGGCCAACTATGAAGCCGTCTATACCCGTGAGGTGTACCCGGACGATGATACCGGCAGAATCCTTGAAAACTTCTACTACATTTTCAACGACGAGCGCCCCGGCGATTTTGTGGGACACAGCCTCTCCGTCAGCGACATCGTTGCGCTGAAACAGGACGGCAAGGTATCCTATCACTACTGTGACAGCATGGGATTTCAGGAGCTGCCCGCCTTTCAGAAACCGGAGAATTACCTGAAAGCCGCCGAAATGTCGATGGAGGACGATTACGGCATGATCGACGGCATTATCAACAACGGCCCCAAACAGCCCACCGTCGCCGACCTTGAAGCACAGGTCAAGGCCGGTATGTCCATCTCCCTGATGGATTTGGCAGAGGCGGCACACCGGGAAAAGAAGAAATCTGTGCTGGAGCAGCTCAAAAGCCAACCGGCCCAAGAACGTCCACACAAAACAGCGCCCAAAAAGAGCGCGGAAAAGGAGCTTTGATATGAACATCACCTTTGAAGAACGCCAGCTTATGAGCCTCTACAACACCGGCACCCGCACGGGCTTGATCGCGGCGCTGGAGGAAATGCGCGGCTACCTCGCTGCGGATGAAACGGAGCTGCGGGAGCTGACGGACAGCGCCATCGCAAAGCTGCGCAGGATGAGCGACGCGGAATATGACGCGCTCGACCTGTTCCCCGATTTTGAAAAGGAGGATATGGATGCCGAGTAAAGTACAGCTCTATGCGCAGATGGCAGACCGCACGGCGGAGCAGATCACGGGAAGCTACCAGAAGTGGACGGCATTTCTGACCACCGCCGCAAGGCTGTATAAGTACCCCTACAATGAACAGCTCATGATTTTCGCCCAGCGCCCGGAAGCCACGGCCTGCGCGGAATACGACCTTTGGAATAAGCAGATGCGCCGCTATGTGCGGCGAGGCAGCAAGGGCATCGCCCTTGTGGATACCAGCAGCGACCAACCCAAACTCCGATATGTATTCGATGTTTCCGATACCAGCGGCGGCGAGAACTCTCGCCGCCCTTATCTTTGGGAATACCGGCAGGAGCATCGTGAGGTGGTATCTGCGGCGCTGGAGCAGCGCTTTGACGTTTCCGGTGAAAACGGACTTGCCGATCAGATGGAGCGTGTGGCGGCGCAGCTTGTAGATGAATACTGGCACGACAATCGGCGCGATATTGTCGGCATCGTTGACGGTTCCTTTTTGGAGGACTATGATGAGTTCAACATCGGAGCCGCTTTTCGGAACGCCGCTGTTGTCAGCACCACCTATACGCTGCTGTCCCGCTGCGGGATGCAGCCGGGAGATTACTTCGAGCATGAGGATTTTCTGAACGTCTTTGATTTCAACACCCCGCAGACCGTCGCCGCCCTTGGAACGGCCATCAGCCAGTCCAGCGAGCTGGTGCTGCGGCAGATCGAAGTCACCATCAAGAATTATGAGCGCGAGAAAATCGCGGAAAGGAGCGAAAGCCATGAGCGAACTGACCTACACCCGCAGCGGGGATTATCTGATTCCCGACCTGAGCCTGACAGAGCAGCCGCAAGCCCCGCTGGGCAAGTACGGCAGGATGCGGAAGGATTACTTGAAGGAGCATCGTCCGGTGCTGTGGAACAGCCTGCTGCTGTCCGAGAGGCTGTATCCCCATCTGCGGGAGATCGACGAGGCAGCGAACAACCGACTGGAACAGATGATGCCGGAGCTGATGAAGTCAGCGGGCGTGACGGAAGCGCTGAAAGCCAGCGACCCGATGAAGTGGGTAGGGCTGATGAACACGCTGAAAGCGCAGGCCGAGGAAACGATCCTCACGGAACTGGTGTTCAGCTAAATATGTTCGATGCCCCTGCTGGGGCGCAGATGTCCTTCTTCCCCTCAGAGGCAGAACAAATTCAATCCATCGCAGAAGCGGAGAGTGTAACACCCTCCGCTTTTTCTATGTTCATTTCTCAGGATGATATTGACCACATCCTGCGCGCGGGCGGTAATGCGGATGCAGCGCGGATGAAAATTGCTGCGGAATTCTCCAAGCAAAAGCCTTTAGAGGATCGCGCGGTATTTCTCGAAAAGCTCTACTACGGCGGCAACGGCCTGATTACGGATAACGGCAGGTTTTCCGCATGGTACGGGGACGATGGTATCCATATTGCAACCGGAGATACCTCTCGCTATCTTCGTTCTGCCCAAGTGATAGGCTGGGCAGATGCGGCGGAGCGTATTGAGGAGCTTCTGGACGGCGGCGCATTTGCCACCAATCTTGAGGTCACGGAAGCCCCGCGCTATGAGCGGCTGGGTATTGCTGTGGATGTCTGGAACCTTTATCACGATTTCTCGGATGAAGCAAAGTCGCTTGGGTATCTGTCTTGCTTGGGTAATATCCATAGCACCAGCTTTCCAGAGGAAACGGAGCGTCTGACGGACGATCTGCTGAATCCGGCGTTCCGGGAAAGGCTCCTGTCGGAATACAAGGTATTCATGGACGCCTACCGCGAAAACCGTGCGCTGCTGCGCTTCCATTACCACAAGTCGCAGACACTTCTCACACGTTTGGAAGATCTGTCCCTTCCACGAAAGGAATTCCGTTCCGATATGGCGGCTATTCCAGCAACCGGCAGGTTTATCACCGAAGATGAAATTGCGGTTTCTCTTGCAAACGGGAGCAGTTTTGAGGGTGGAAAGACCCGCATCTATGCGTTTTTCCAGACTTCGCACACCCCCAAGGAGAATGCCGATTTTCTGAAAAAGGAGTACGGCATCGGCGGGCATACCCATGCCGTATCCAGAGAAGGCGGCAGCTATGAAGATCACGGCAGCAAAGGCATCACGCTGAAAAAAGCGGGCTGCGCGGATGTTCAGATGAATTGGAACAAGGTCGCTTCGCGTATCTCTGAGCTGATTCGGATGAACCGCTATTTTACACCAGACGAACAGGCGCTTTATGATAAGGCGCAGGCACAGGATGTGGTGCGAAACACCGCCTACGACAGCTATAACGCCATCAAGGAATCCCACCCGGACAACATCGTGCTGTTTCAGGTGGGGGATTTCTTTGAAATGTACGGTGAGGACGCAAAACAGGCGGCGGAGCTGCTGGACGTGAACCCGACCACCCGCAATATCCCCGGCGCTGGCCGCGTGGAGATGTGCGGCGTACCGTCGCACAATTTAGAGATGTATGTAGAGAAATTGCGCGATAAGTATGATGTGACGATTGCCGAAGCGCCAGACTTTAGAGGTGAGCGCCACATTTACACGCTGCGCTCTATCGACCATGAAGCAGAAGCCGCCATCAATGCTTATGAAGCAGAGTTCGGCGCGGACGGCACGAGGGTGTTCCGCGACCCCGCCGCCGACGCGCCGCAGCCCACGGTACGGGAGCTGTTTGACGGGTACAAGCTGACCGTTGGCAACGCGCTTTCCAAAGATACGGCTTTTGTCAATGCCTGCCGCAATTCAGACCGCCAGAACGCTTATCTGGAGGGTGCGGACGCTATCCGTCGTATTGTCACGGCATCTGATGATCTCCAGCTTGTCCGCCTGTACTTTGATATGCCCACGTTCCATAACCGGCTGCATCAGGAGCTTTTGGAGGAACTGTATCCCACGCTGGCAGCGACGGTCGCACCCTCTCCCTATCAGATCACACAGGAGGACATTGACAACGCGCTTCTGGATTGGCACAACAACCTAAAGGGCAAGCAGGAAGTCGCACTATATATGCAGGCGCATGGGCGAGAACGCAGCACCGCCGCATGGCTGGCTACAAAATATGGCTGGGAAGATAGCAAAACTCCCATGTATATCCATGTAGGAAACGCCGAGCCGGTGACGCTCACATGGGCGCAGAGATCGGAAGAGCACAC
>OIGO01000407.1_pt1 | contig 11224 bp, 10 predicted proteins | sample 1582251 | NCBI WGS metagenome assembly OIGO01 (sample SAMN02674607, study PRJEB24791) | human gut metagenome, SKBSTL069 | isolation source: stool | host: Homo sapiens | place: USA
GTGAAGTCGTAACAAGGTAGCCGTATCGGAAGGGGCGGCTGGATCACCTGACGATCGGCTTCTGCGGCGATCTGAAATTCGGCCGCACGGTGCATTCGCTTATCAAGGCGATGTCGCGCTACGAAGGGATTCGGGTGGTGCTGATCGCCCCCGACGAGCTGCGGCTGCCCGAGTATATGCTTCATGAGATCGAAACCCAGACCGAAGGGGTGGAATTCCGCGAGGTATCGACGATGGAGGAGGTGATGCCCGAGTTGGACATTCTCTATATGACCCGCGTGCAGAAGGAGCGCTTCTTCAACGAGGAGGACTACATCCGCCTGAAGAACAGCTATGTGCTGACCCGCGAAAAGATGGCGCAGGCCAAGCCTACCATGGCGGTGCTGCACCCCCTGCCCCGCGTGAACGAGATCGCGCTGGACGTGGACGACGACCCGCGCGCCGCTTATTTTGAACAGGTGCAGAACGGCGTTTACGTCCGCATGGCACTGATCATGACCCTGCTGGGGCTTGCAGACCCCAAAGCACCGAAGGAGGAGAACTGATATGTTGAATATTGACGAGATTCAGAACGGTATTGTCATCGACCACATCAAGGCAGGCACTGCCGTTGGTCTGATGGATCTGCTGGGCATTGCGGGCAACCGCACTGCCAGTGTGGCGCTGATCCAGAACGCACGCAGCAAAAAAACGGCCAGCGGCCGCAAGGATATCATCAAGGTGGAGGGCGACGCTTCGTGGCTGAACCTGGATGTGCTGGCTTATCTGGACCCGAACATCAGCGTGACCATTATTGAAAACGGCAAGGCTGTCCGCAAGGAGCAGCCCAAGCCGCCCAAGCGTCTGGTGAACATCGTGCGGTGCAAGAACCCCCGCTGCATCTCCAGCATTGAAGAGGAGTGCGACCAGATCTTTGAGCTGAGTTCCAACGGCAAGTACCGCTGCATCTACTGCGAGCAGGAGCTGCAGGTAAAGCCGGAGTAACTGCATTTTTGCCCGAAGCAAAACGATTTCAAATGCGCTCCGCTTCGCTCTGCGCATAGTTCAAGGAATTGCATTTTAATTTTGCAGCTCAGCCAAGCCTGCGGGCTTGGCTGAGCTGCTTTTTCACAGGAGGGATGCAAAGGAAAACGGCAGAGCGCTGCGATGACTGAAAGGGTCGAGTATACAAAAAGGACTGCTATACTGGGCAAAACCCATGTACAGCAGTCCTTTTTTGCACAAAAGAGAGCTGACGGAACTCTTTGCAGCGCACGATACCCCGACCTGCCTACGCCATTCCCATACAGCAAGCAGAGCCGGAATTGCGACGCATCGAGTAACTTTATCGACTGCAACCCCCAAAAGGCCCGCCGCAGAAAGTTCCGTCAGCAGAGGTCTGCGCATCTCTGCGCAACCCAAAAAGCAAAGGTAGACAGCCCGCTTACACGCACCGCAGACTGTTTTCCATCCAGCAACAAAGCTCTTAAAAAGAAGGGTGTTACCCTCCCACCGCAACGTGACCATGTCCGCACGGAAGGCTTCCTTTACTGGCTTTAGTATAGCAGAGTTACGCTTGTGTTGCACAAAAACTGTCATATTCTGACGGTGCAGATGTCATGAATTGTCGGTGGGCACCGCACAGGTAAAGCGGAACCAATTGTCCCGGCAGCTCAGGGTATACTCCGCGCCATGGCGCAGCAGAACGTCCCGCACGTTGGAAAGTCCCATGCCGTGGCCGGGCTCCTTGCGGGTGGTGCGGGGCAGCTGCCCATCCGGCGGCAGCTCCACGTCCCGCTGCACCCGGTTGCGCACCGAGAGAAGGTATTCCTCCCCCGTTTTGCGCACCCGCACATACACCTCCGGTGGGTACGCCTGCGCTGCGGCACAGATGGCGTTATCCAGCAGATTTGCCAGCACGGTGACCATATCCACTCCGCTTAAGGGGAAATTCCGCAAATCACAAAGGTCAAAATACACGCTTACGCCCTGCCGGGTGGCTTCCTCGTATTTGCGGGTCAGGATGGAATCCAGCAGCGGGTTGTGGGTATCCATAATGGTTGTGCTGGCCGCCACAGCCTTATCCACACCGGCAATATAGTCCTGTGCACCGGCCACATCTCCCTGTTCCAGCAAGGCACGCAGCGCACTGATGTGGTTGGTGAACTCATGGGTCAGACGGCGCTGGGCGGTGTAGGAATCCAGCAGAGCCGAGGCCCGCTGCTGCTCCAGCTCGGCCTGAAAATACAAGCTGCGACGCTGCATGACCTGATCATTGAACATCGCCACGATGCACAGATGTACCATGACAGCCACCGTAAGCCCCACTGTCATCCCCATTGTGGCCATGGTGGCCCTTTTGTTGTTATCTGTGAGCATGAGCAGGATGTTCAGCACCACGACCACACCCGGGAAAAAGCTCATGGTCAGCGCCTGCAAGGGCTCCAGCGCATTGCGCCTGCGCCACTTGCCTACCAAAAAGGCCACAGCTGCGCCCACCACCATATTTGCCACCGCTATGATAATCAGACAGTCTGCGCGTTGGATGACCTGCTGCAGTTCACACTTCAGGATCCACGATATGACATACCGCATACTGTTTTCGACCAACAGGCACATGGTACCGTTGATCAGGCAGGCGGTAAACTTTTGCCCCGGCGTGCCGCCAAACAGCATGACGGTGATGAACAGAAAAAGGATCGTGAGAGCCACTGCCCTCGGCGTAAAAAAGCCAAAGTTGTACACGACCGAGAGGGTCATCGTAAGCATGATTATAACACAGGACCACACCAGCGGGTGCTTTACCCTGCCCTTGCCAAGGTAAGCATATTCCACCATGATAAAGCCGAGCCACTGGGCAATGCAGATCCAGTGGCCATACATATACCAGCGCCAGAATTCTTCATTCATCGCCGAACTGCCCCTTCCATTCCAGCCATGCGCTGCGGATAGCTGCAAAATCCTGTCGGCTTGCGTTCAGTTCTACCCCGCTGCGCAGCTCCACCTTATAGTTGCGGATGGAGCGCACATATTGCAGATTGACCACATCACTGCGCCCCACCTGCAAAAAGCCGTTTTCGTACAGCATGGCGGGCAGATCTGCGATTTTGCCGTAAAAGGTACAGATGGGCTGGTGCGGGATATCGCCGTAGACGTTGATCTGCCGCAGATCACTTTCCAGATAATAGATCTGGTCGAGAGGTATCTCGCTGGTGGTACGGTTGTGGCGCACCTCCAGCGTCTTTTTAGGGTCGGTCATGCCGGCAAAGATATCCTCCAGACAGCTGGGCAGCTGAGCGGCAATATCCCTCTTGAGCAGATAGCGGTAGGCATTGACCGTGTAACCCTGCGGGGCAAATTCCAGATAAGCCGAGATGTACACCAGCACGATATCCGGCGCGACCTGCCGCAGTCTGCGCCCCAGCGCAATGCCGTCGGTGGTTTTCAGGTCTACATCCAGAAACGCCAGCTGGTAGCGTTCCAGCTCCGGGGTAGCCAACAGCTGCTCGCCGCTGGTGCAGACAGTGCTCTGCACCTGGATCTCCCGTGCGCGGAACCATTCCGAGATATACTCGTCCATCTGCGCAGCAAAGACCGCATCATCGTCACAGACCAGAATGTGCATGAGGGTATTTCCTCCTTCTGAATACAAAAAAGCATATAGCAGTGTCCCCCGCCGGGAGAAGCACCCTATATGCTTTTATATTACACTTGTTCCGCCCGTTCGTCAATCAAAGACAGAGCAGACGTCTTATGCTAGGAATTTGTCGTAGAGTCCAAACGCAAAGATGAACACTACGATAAGCGGCAGCACATAGGTCAGGTAGCCGCGCATCCAGTCCTGCACCTTGAGACCCTTGCCGGTGTTAACCTCTTTTTTGTAGTTCTGCCAGCCCCAGCCGTAGCGGGTAACACAGAACAGCAGATACACCAAGCTGCCCAGCGGCAGGAACAGGTTGCTGACCAGAAAATCCTCCACATCCAGCACAGCGCCGCCGAACACCGCAAAGCCATCCCATGCCCACAGGTTATAGCCCAGCACACAGGGCATGGACAGCAGGATGATGAGCACAAGGTTCACCAGACTGGACTTTTTGCGGCTGCAACCGGTCAGTTCCATGCCGCAGCAGATGATATTTTCGAACACTGCCAGCACGGTGGACATGGCTGCAAAGGCCATGAACAAAAAGAACAGGCTGCCCCACAGCCGACCCATGGACATATTAGCAAAGATGTTAGGCAGGGTGATAAAGATCAGACTGGGGCCGCTGGTCTGGTCCACATGGTAGGTAAAGCAGGCCGGGAAAATGATCAGACCAGCGGTGATAGCTACGAAGGTATCCAGCACCACGATGCGGACAGACTCGCCCAGCAGGGAGTGCTCCTTGCCGATATAGCTGCCGAAGATGGACATGGCACCGATGCCAAGGCTGAGGGTGAAGAACGCCTGATTCATGGCCCCCACCAGCGTGTTGACGATGCCCACTTCCTTCATCCGCTCAAAGTCGGGTACGAGGAAGAAGGTCAGGCCCTCCTTTGCGCCGGGCATGAACATGCTGTTGACTGCCAGCACCACCATGATGACCAGCAGGGCGATCATCATGACTTTCGTGACTTTTTCGAGGCCGTTCTGCAAACCGCGGGCGCAGACGAAGATGCCGATGGCCACAACGACCACCATCCAGAAGCCCATGGTCAGCGGGCTTGCCAGCATCTCGGTGAACTTACCGGCCACCTGGTCGGCGTCAAGGCCCACCAGCTTACCGGCAGCGGTCATGTAGAAGTAGTGGAGCATCCAGCCGGCCACCGTGGTGTAGAACATCATCAGCAGGTAGCAGCCGATGAGGGTGAAGTAGCCGTGGATGTGCCACTTCTGACCGGGCTTTTCGAGGGCCTGATAGGCGCGCACCGGGCTCTTGTGGCTGGCACGGCCCACGGCGAACTCCATGGTCATGATGGGCAGGCCCAGAATGACGAGGAACAGCAGGTAGAACAGCACAAAAGCGCCGCCGCCGCCCTGACCTGCCATGTAAGGGAACTTCCACACATTTCCGATGCCGATCGCGCAGCCAGCGGAAAGGAGGATGAACCCGAGTCTCGATTTGAGTTTTTCGCGTTCCATTGATTGTCTCCTTTATTGCACCTTGCAAAGATCTGCGCCCGTCGTCTCGTCCACGACGGGCGCACAGTATATTGATTATATCACAGCTTACGGCAGATCTCCCAGAAGTATCGCTTGAATCTTTTTCATGTTTTTCTTGGGAGAGTTTGCTGTATTTTCATGTTTTGAGCAGTTCCGACTGCATTTCGTCCAGCTGCTCGTAGCTGTAAAGGCGGTTGAGGGCTTCCACCAGCTCTTTTTTCGAGAGCCGGGGCGGCAGGCCGAGAGCGCAAAGCAGCTTTGTTTTCCGCTCAGCCGAGCCCGCCGTACCCGAAAGCCCCCACTCATAGAGGTCGGTATAAGTAATTTGCCGCCCCTCCGGCTTTGCAGGGGCAATGCCAGCTTCTTCGCCCAGAGCGTCCCGGAGCGCCTGCAAAACGAGGGCATCGTCCACGCCCTCGACCCCCAGAAGCCCCTCTTTGCCGGGCTGAGCCTTCCGCTTTTCCTTGCCGTGGATGGCCGGAACGTAGGCTTGCACCACGTTCTTCTCCCCCACCAGATTCGTGATGTAGGTGCGGATGCGGAAGCCCGCCGCGTCGGAGTCCGTCAGGAGGATAAGGCCATTTTTGTGGGCCAGCTGTTTGAAGAGCTGCTGACGCTTCTTATCCTTATAGATGCCGAAGCCGTCCGTCAGCAGGATCATGGCGTCGGTCAGGTGGGAGAGACGGGCCGCATCGTATTTGCCCTCCACGATGAGCACACGGTCGGTGTGCAGCAGTTCCAGTTTCTCGCTCATCTTCTTCCTCCCGCCATCGCCAGACGGCAGAGCGCCGTTTCCAGCAGGGTCTGCGCGCTCACGGGCTGGCTTTTCAGACTCTTGTCCAGCTCAAGCAAGATCTGCAAACAGGCTTCCAGCTGGGGCAGCGTGTAGTGGCTGGCTGTCTCGGCAGAGCGCTTGAGCCGGTAGTCGCTGCCCTTGTAGCCGAAATCCTTGAACACGGTGCTGTAGCTCTTCCGCTTGGCTGCGCCCAGTTTGACCCGATAGAGATCCACATAGCTGCCGATCATGGCCGCCGTGATGGGGATGGGCTCCTGCTGCAGGCGGAGAAGCGTTTGCAGCTTTTTGCAGGCGCCGGTGGCGTTTTTCGCCGTTATCATCCGTATCATCTCGAAGACGTCGGCCTCGAGGCTCACAGTCCCCATCTCGGCCACCATGGCCGTGGTCACGGTCTGGTAGCCGGAGAGAGCACAGAGCTTGTCCACCTCGTTCTCGAGAAGGAACGGGTCTTCGCCGCAGCGTTCCAGCAGGGCCGCCGCCGTACCCTCGGAGAGGGTGGTGTCCTGCGCCTTGGCACGGTCCATCATCATGACTTTCAGCTCGTAGGGCTTAGGTTTGGCCAGCTCTTCGGCAAAACCGACTTTTGTACACTGGGCGATCAGCTTCTGCGCCCGCTTGCCCAGCTTGAGTTTATTGCGCTCCATCTCGAACACGCTGCCCAGCACCACCACGGCATTCTCGAGGCTGGCCAGCGTGGCGCACAGCTCGTCGAGGTCTTTGTCGCTGTAGGCGGCGGGGTCCACCTCGGGCAGAAGCACCACGCGCCGCGTCCCGAAGAAGGAGATGGTTCCTGCCGCCATGATGAGCTGCTCGATTTCGGGCGCAGCACCGTCCAGAACGGTCGTTTCTTCGTCCTCACCCTCGGCCAGGAGCTTTGCCGCCCGGGCCACGGCCTGCCGGACAAGATAGCGCTCGCTGGAATAAAAATAGTAGACCGGACAGCCTCCCTGGGCCAGCTGCCGGAGTTTCGTTTCCGTTGCCAAATGATCGGCTCCTTTGTATTAGGATTATTTTATTTTATCATACTCTGCCCGCTTTGAAAAGCGCTCACCCCTCGAGACGGAGGCGCAGCCGCGAGACAGGCTCTGCGTCTCTCTCCATCCAGCGGTATTTGCTGCTCAGGGTCAGGCAGTCGGTGTACCGGATATTGTCCGGCCTTGCCATCGAGGCCAACAGCCACTCGGCCCGGATGGGCTTCGCAGGCCGGACGGTGCCGCTGAGGGTGATGAACCTCTGCCCGCCGACACGCATCCGCAGAATGCAGCCCTGCCGGGTGCGGAAAAGTTCCAGATCCACTTCGCCGCAGGAAGCACGGCGGGTGGTATTCTCGGCCAGAGCGGCAGCCTCGATACGCTTTTTGGCCTCGATACGGCAGGGTTCTTCCGGCTGCATCCGCAGGTCAACCAGAAGTTCCACCGTCTTTACGCCCCGCTTTTCCAGTTGGCTTTCCACCGCCCGCCGGGTGGTGCTGCCGCCCCGGAAGAGGACGACAGCCTTTTCTCTCTGGGTAATAATGACAGCGGGTGAAGCCCGGGTCCCCACCAGCTCGATGTTCACCACGTTCCAGCTCAGGGCCGTTTCCAGCCCGAAGGCCAGCGCCGCCAGCAGAATGACCGTCGGCAGAGCTACCCGGAGCCGGATGTGTCGCCGCATTGCCATTACACAGAGTAAGATCAGCACAAGACACACCAGTGCGGCATAGGTCCCATCAAACCAGAGGGACGCTCCCGGCAGAACGGACACCCGGAAAGCCCACTCGTTCATCAGCCATGCCAGCCCTTCGGCACAGAAGGCCACCGGGCGGCGGATGATCTCAAACAAAGGCAAGCCTTCTGCCGCCAGACCCAGCAGAGCTGCACCGAGGCCGAAGCTCAGCATCGGCCCCACCAGCCAGAGGACGGCCACGCCCGACGCCACAGCCCAGACCGTCGTGCTCATCCCCCGCAGCACCAGCACCGGGAAGGTCGCCGCCGAGGCACAGAGGGAGACACAGAGCGAGTCCCACACGCCGCCCGCAAAGCGCCGGAAGAGGAGCACCGCGCGGGGCGGTTTCTCCCGGCGGCTTTTCCGTTCCTTCTTTCTGTCGTAATAGCGCTCCCGCCCACGCCCTGCGCACTCTGCACCGGCCAGTGTTCCCATCACTGCCGCAAACGACAGCTCGAAGCCCACGTCATAGACCGCATACCCGTTGCCCAGACACATAAGGACGCCTGCCGCGCCCAGCGAGGTGAGCGTATCCGCCGGGCCTCCCACCCAGACGCCGAGGGAGCTGACCCAGACCGCCACCGCCGCCCGGAGGACAGAGGGCGTCGCGCCGGTGATGCCCACCAGCAGAAGGGCCGTCCCGGCCCGGAGCAGCGACCTCGCCCGCCGGTAAGCCCGGCTCCGCTCCCGCTCCTTGTGGGGCAGAGCATCCAGCAGGCCGCAGAAGATGGTGACGTGGAGGCCGCTCACCACCAGCACATGGGAAAGCCCCGCGCCCCGGTAGGCACTGCGGAGAGTCGTAGTCAGATGTCTCCGGTCGCCCACCACCATCGCAGCCAGAACGCCGCCGGTGTTTTCGGCCATGCCTTTTCGCAGGGTGCGGCTCAGTGCCGCCTGGAGCCGAGCCGTCCGGGCGCGGAAGCTCTCGCTGGGCCCAAGACGAAGCATCCCGGACAGATATTCCGCGCTGAGGACAATGCCGTCGGCGTAGTCATCCAGACGCTGGGTAGCGTCCGGCACATCCAGCGAAAAGCGGCCCCGGATGCGGCCTCCGGCCTCACACTTGGGCAGGCTGGCGCACTCCATCCGGAAGCGGACAGCTTCCCCGTCCACTTTTTCCACCATCAGCACGGCGCTCACCCGGCCCGCCGTGTAGGCGCGGCCTGTGCTCTCCACTTCGGCGGTGAGGGCCACTTCTTTTCCGGCATAGGCGTCCTGTATCTTTGCAAGCCGCGCTCCGGTCGTTTTCATGATGCCGACGCCCAGCACTGCGCCCAGAAGCAGGCAGACCGCATACCCTCTCGCGGCCCCGCCTTTCCACCAGACCAGCAGGCAGAAGACAACAAAAATTGCCGCAGACGGCAGCAAAAGCCCCATCTGCGGCAAAAATGAGCGTAACGCTAACACACCCAGCGCACTCAGGCAGAACGCGCAGAGCGGGCGTCGCATATCGGTTTAGTGGAGGAACAGAGGCAGCGGCTCGAGGAAGATGATGTCCTTGCGCTGGGCAGCATCACCCTCGGCCAGAACGGCGGCCTGACCCACGATGGTACACTGGGTCTGCTCGGCCAGCTCGTCCAGAGCCTTGAGAGAACCGCCGGTGGAGATGACATCATCCACGACCAGCACCCGCTTGCCGCTCATCTTGTCCAGCTCCTTGCGGTCGATGACCAGCTTCTGCTTGCCAGCAGTGGTGATGGACTGGTCCTCGACAACAACAGGGTCGGGCATATACAGCTTGACGCCCTTGCGTGCGCAGACGTAGGGCTTGCCGCTCTGGCGGCTCATCTCGTGAGCCAGCGGGATGCCCTTGGCCTCAGCGGTCAGCAGGATGTCAAAATCCGGGCATTTCTTGAGCAGCTCAGCGGCAGCAGCCACCGTCAGCTCGGCGTCGCCCAGCATGATGAAGGCCGCAATGTCCATGTGGTCGTTCACCTTGCAGATGGTCAGCTCACGGGTCAGGCCCGCGACATTCAGCGTATAAGTCTTAGCCATATTCAACGATCTCCCTTGCTTTTTCGGAATCAGACAGGCAGCTTCTCGCCGCCCAGAACATGGAAGTGCAGATGCTTGACGGTCTGGCCGGCGTCCTCGCCCACATTGGAGATGACGCGGTAGCCGTTGTCGAGGCCCTGCTCCTTGGCGAGCTTTGCGATGACCGCAAAGACATGGCCCAGCAGAGCGCCGTCTTCCTCGGTCAGCGCAGCGGCCGAGGGGATGTGCTTTTTGGGGATGACCAGGAAATGCACCTTGGCCTGCGGGGCGATGTCATAGAATGCCACCACCTGCTCGTCCTCATAGAGCTTCTTCGAGGGGATGTCCCCCGCTGCAATTTTGCAAAACAGACAATCTTCCATGGGAATCGCTCCTTCCTACTATCTATTATCAGGATGCTGCTGTATGTTGTCAAGCCTCTCCCTTTGGGAGAGGTGTCTGCGAAGCAGACGGAGAGGGCAAGGGCGCTGACAGGAGGCCCGAAGCGCAGCGATATTATCGCTCTGCCAAAGGCTCCTGCCTATCACGCCGCAGCAGCCCTTGGGCCACAGGCTTGCCCTCTCAGTCACCTACGGTGACAGCTCTCCCAAAGGGAGAGCCTTCTGCACACATCCTCAAATCAGCCCAGCTGCTTCTCCACGATGCCCTTGACAGCGGCCAGAGCCTCGTCGATCTTGGTCTCGTCCTTCAGACCGGCCATAGCGAAGTCGGGCTTGCCGCCGCCCTTGCCGCCTGCGATGGCAGAGATCTCCTTGACCAGATTGCCGGCCTTCAGACCCTTTGCCTGAGCGTCCTTGGTCACGGTAACGGCCATGGTGATCTTGTCGTCAGACTTGCCCACCAGAACAGCCACAGCAGCAGCCTTGGCATTGTCACGGATGGTGTCGCACATGCCGCGCAGGGTGTCGCCGGAGGTGCCGGTGAAGTAAGCGGAAGCGATCTTGACGTCGCCGACGGTCTCAGCGTTGTCGAACAGGCTGGTGACCTTGGAAGCAGCGACCTTTGCCTTGATGTCCTCCAGCTCCTTGCTCATGGCCTTGTTCTCAGCCATGACAGCCTCCGCACGAGCGGGCAGAGCGGCGACGTTGTTTGCCTTCAGGGTGTTAGCCACAGTGTGCAGCATCGCTTCCTGCATATTGGCACGAATCAGCAGATTGCGGCCGGTGACAGCCTCGATACGGCGGATGCCGGCAGCAACAGAGGACTCGCTGACGATCTTGAAGCCGCCGATCTGAGCGGTGTTCTTGACGTGGGTGCCGCCGCAGAACTCGGTGGACCAGCCCTCAATATCAACAACACGGACGACCTTGCCGTACTTCTCGCCGAACAGAGCCATAGCGCCCAGCTTCTTGGCCTCTTCGATGGGCATCTCCTTGACGGTGACGTTCATCGACTCGAAGATCTTGTCGTTGACGATCTTCTGCACACGAATCAGCTCCTCGGGAGTGACAGCGCTGAAGTGGGTGAAGTCGAAATGGGTGATGGAAGCGTCCTGATAGGAGCCTGCCTGATGGACGTGGTCGCCCAGGACCTCGCGCAGAGCTGCCTGCAGCAGGTGGGTAGCGGTGTGGTTGCGGGCGATGGCCATGCGGTATTCCTTATCCACG
>OIGO01000419.1_pt1 | contig 10922 bp, 16 predicted proteins | sample 1582251 | NCBI WGS metagenome assembly OIGO01 (sample SAMN02674607, study PRJEB24791) | human gut metagenome, SKBSTL069 | isolation source: stool | host: Homo sapiens | place: USA
AGAGGACGCATTTTCCCATTGGATTTCGGGATATACGTTCTCCTTGCCGGGTTAGGCTGATAACTAAAATCCCGCATCTTTTCAATGAGGGCGTTTATCCTTGCCATTCCCATTCCGTCAATGGTTTTGCCGTCTGTTCCGGCTGTCATGTTGCCTGGTTTCGCCTGTATCCGCTGATATGCCAGCAGATAGAATTGTGGATTGTACAGGTTGCGGTATAACCGCTCGTACTTGTAACTCTTGTTACACGCCTTGGATTTTAGGCTTTCCAACACATTTTCAGGACTTCTCATAATGCCTCACGCACCTTTCCTTTTTATGAATTGGTTGACATCCTGCCTCCCTTCGCCATGTAGACGGCTTTCCCGCCCTCGGACTACTACGGAGGCTCCGTTGCCATGCCGGATATTCAGCGTCATCTTTCTTGGGTTTTTACCCCTTGAAATTTATCGCCTTGCGGCATTACGCATAGCCGGATAGTTCCGGCGTTCCGGTTTAGGCAATCTCCAGTTAGACACTTTGGGATAAGCGTATTGTGATGTCGGTAGTGGGTTTTCGTCCTTTTCCGCTTGCTGCGGCTGGCTGTCATAAGTATCGTGCGGTCTGTGTTTACCTGTCACATTCCGCTATGACATACGGCGAATACAACCATCCTGCGCCGCCGGGTCGAGTATCCCGCCTCGGACTACCCTTAAAGCAGTTTAGCCTTGCTCCTCATTCACAATGTTGCGTCTTGCCGCTCAGTCGTGGGTAGATGGTTTTCCCAACTCGCGATTTTTCCGATACGCTATTGTCCCCCTTGTGGTTTCCCTCCGGGGTAAATCGGATGACGCTAAAGTGACGCGTTTCACGTCTTTGATACTTTTCTTTACCGGCTTGCTAAAGCCGGATTCCCAAAATGTCCGCGCACCGCCTTTGGATGAAAAGCGGCGCTTCTGGACGCGCGGTAAATTTCTATCATTCTTCCGTACAAGATTACCGTAATGATAATTGACAGAATGTGCATGGTAACACTGATCAACATCGTTTCCATGGATAGCAGGAACAAATCCCCTAACTCCATATCCTCCAGGGCATCCACAATCCGTGAAATTGCTTCTGTTGCATCCACCGCAGTGTTTCCTGATATCACCCCGGCGGCATTGTTGACCACATGCTGGCCAACATCAAAGACCGCCATCGTGATATTGAACGTATTTGTCACCAGATAAATGGCTACATACGCTTTGAAGATCCAGAGGAAAATGTTATAAGTCTCAAATTCATGGAAATTGTTTTTCTGTGTTACCATCGTGATCAATTCATAGCACAGGACAAAGGTGATGATCAGTCCCGCAATGGGGACAATCACCGTTTGGGATATATTCTGAATCAGATTAAAAATCCCTGCATTCCATCCCTGCGGTGTCTGTCCCACCTGCCCGGCTATGGTTCCCACCTGCTCATTGACAGACGTGAACATGTTATCCAAACATGACTTGATAAGCCCGATCAGGATATCCTTTATCGCTTCCGTAATTCTCTCAATGATGGTGTTCATCTACCACTCCTCTTAAGAGAACAATGTTGCCAGCTGTGGAATCAGGGTAGTTCCCAGCAGCATGATTCCGGCACCAGCCATCAGCTGTTTGATGCCCTGGCTCTTAGCGCCGGGATTGTCATTTCCATATCCTTCCAGAAGGTTTACGACACCCCACACGCCAAGACCTGCGCCGATTGCGACTACAAGAGTTTTTAAAGTTGTAATTGCACTGCTAAAAAATGCCATATACATTCACCAAAACTGACTTTTTTCAGGTGTTTACGGGAATGAAAAAACACCGACTAAAAAGCCGGCGCACCTAATGTCAGTTATTCCTTTCCTTATTATTTTTCGTTCATTCCCAAGGTTACTCCGACAGATCTACTTGAATTACTTCCACCTCTTCTTCAGATTTCGGTGTGTACTGCGGATTTAACTCTTTCTCAACCTTGTATCGGTTCTTCTCGTTTTCATCTGCAAGAAGCCGATAGTTTTTGTGTTTCGTGATATCATATTTGTCTGAGAAAAATGGTCTGGCACCACGAATCTGCAGGATACATTTTCCTCCATCCATGACTGCAATCTCATCTTCTGTCATCAGCTGTTTGCCTGTTTTCTGGTAATTCAATCCAAAGGACTTCTGATTGCTCCTCGTTTCCGAAGTGTTATACAGATCAATGGTTTCCTTACCCAGAAGCTCACTCATTTCCTTTAATGTGGTCTTCTCTTTCCCACCAAGGAATAAAGTCGTATCACAGTTGCCCAGAATGGTATCTGCACTATCCTTATACATTGCCTTTAACTGGCTCTGTGACTGCAAAATAATAGAAGCAGAGATTTCCCTGCTTCGGATGGTTGCGATCAGCTTGTCAAACTGAGGAATTTGTCCGATGTTGGCAAACTCATCAGCGATGACACGCACATGCACCGGAAGTCTGCCGCCATATTCATCATCTGCCTTGTCGCAAAGCAGATTGAAAAGCTGTGACTGCAGCATCGCAATCACAAAGTTGAATGTGGTATCCGTATCGGACATAATCAGAAACAAGGCTGTTTTCCTGTCTCCGATCTTATCCAGTTCCATTTCATCGTAAGACATGATCTCACGAAGCTCTGCGATATCAAATGGGGCAAGTCTGGCACCACAGGAAATCAAAATCGACTTCGCCGTTTTGCCAGCCGCCATTTTGTATTTTTTATACTGTCTGACCGCAAAGTGCTGCGGATCTCTTTCTTCCAGTTCCTGGAACATCATATCTACCGGGTTCTGGTAAGTTTCATCCTCTTCACGGGTTTCACTTTCATTCAGAAGATCCAGAAGAGTATTCAGATTCTTCTCCTCTTCATCACCCTCATACCAGATGAAGGCAATCAGTGCTGTGTACAGCAGTTTCTCCGCTTTCACCCAGAAATCCTCGGAAGATTTTTCTCCCTCCCCTTTGGTGTTTGCAATAATTGTCGTCACCAGTTTCAGGATATCTTTTTCAGACCGTATATAAGCAAATGGATTGTAATGAAGAGACTTAGAAAAGTTGATCGTATTCAAAACCTTAATCACATATGGCTCATGTACCACTTTTCCAGATTTATCTTTCATGATATTTCCATTCTTATCTTTCTTAGGTGGTCCCTTTGCTAACATCTTCCCGCACTCTTCAATCAAAGTGCCTTTCGGATCTGTAATGACCATGGAACAGTTCATCTGCATGACCGATGGTTTTACGAAAAAACGTGTCTTACCGGAACCACTGCCGCCGATAACTACAATATTTTTATTTCTTGCATATTTCGGTTGCTTCGGTCTGCTCTCCATCGTCAGTGCTTCTGTTGCTGTCAATGGAATGTTCATCCACGGATTTTCCGACATATAAGGTTTGATATCCTCAGCGTTTCCCCATCTGGCTGAACCATACTCGATTCCTTTTCGGAGTTTCTTTGCATCTGACTGTTTCTGCCAAACCAGCACTTTCAAAACGACTGCAACCGTAATCCCTGCCAGCAGATCTTTCCAGTTATTGCTTAACACAAAACCAGCAAAAATCCGATCTGCGTGTTCCATAGCATATAAGAGTTTGTTCCCCATATCTTCTCCCGGACTATTCCGGTAAAGAAAAAATGCCCGGTCTGCATAGAACGCAGCCAGAGCATATGGGAGATTGGTAAGAACCAGTTTCTTTTTATCCAGGGCGGACAGCCTGACCCCGATCTTATTCTTCCACTTCTGCATCAGAGGTTTGCCGATCTGTTTCTTCATCGACTCTGCTCCTGATGCCGGTTCTTTACTTTGTCCTTCGTCTTCTTTGGCATCATTGCCCGGTAAGCTGCCAGACGCTTGTGAATCGAAGGTTTATTCGCTTTTTGAATCTGTTTCTGGGAAAACTCACGGAAAGCAGCATTGAGGGCATCCTGATCACGTCCCTTGAAAAATACCAGATAAACCGGAGGCTCTTTGCTCTTGTCTTTTTTCAGAGCATAATTGATCCCGTATTTTCTAGCATACCGTTCAAAGGACTTGATATTTTTGTTCGTGATCTCGATATTGACCATCCCGGCATTCTGTTTTGCCAGCTCTTTTACCGTGACCTTTCCCTGTTTCGGCTGATTTTTCTGTGCTTTCTTCTCTACTGATTTCTGCTTCTGATGACGCAGATACGCAACAAGAACCTTTTTCAACAGGTCTGCTGTAATCTTAGTTGTCCGAATACAGAACGTGACCGTTTTCTGAGTTACCTCTTCCTGCATGACTTTTCCCTCCTTTCAGCGATTCAACTGCTGTCCAGATCTGTAATCATGGCAATCACCCCCTTTAATGAAAAAAGACAGATTAACCGGTAATCAGGTTCTGCACCTGTACGAGTTTTTCTGTCCCTTCTTCTTTTCTCTTATCTTCTCCACCACAATAGATGGGAACACACATTTCAAGTATTCTGCTATAAATACGCTGATGGGCAGTATCTAAATCTGTGGATTTCATTTCATTCAGTCCCAGATTCGTTGTTACGATCAGCGGAAGCATTTTACAATAGCGGCTGTCTATCACATTATAGACCTGCTCCAAAGCAAACTCGGAATTTCGTTCTATTCCCAAGTCATCAATAATCAGCAACGGATAATCCACAAGATTTTGTATAATCTGGTTCTTATCTGCCTGATAGCTGGTCATTTCATTTAAGATCCTGGAAAAATTCGTCATCATGACACGTTCTCCCTGTTCCAAAAGTGCATTTGCAATACAGCCTGCAAAGAAACTTTTCCCGGTTCCAACTGGTCCCATCAAAAGCAATCCTACATTTTTTCTCTTCATATCTGTCCAGTTTTCTACATACTGCCTGGCAATTAGTATCTTCTGGTTGCTTCCGTTGTCATTTTCAAATTTCCATTCCCAGAATCTTCTTTCCCGAAGTCCGACGGATTTTCTCTGATAAAGCAGTCGCTGTGCTTCTTCCCGCTGCATCTTTTCATCCAGTTCCTGTCTGGCTTTCACCTCGCATTCGCACAAACAAGACACTACATGCTCAAATCCCATCAGACTGACTTTCATCTGTTTTCTTTTTCCACAGATGCCACAATGAAGACATCCCTCTTTGTCCAGATAATCTGCTGTTACTTTATTTTCCATCACAGGCTTTCTCCTTCCTGAAATTCATATTTATCCATTCCTGCCCTGGCTCCATCCCGTTCTGCCCAAAGACAGATTGTTGCAAAATGGTTCTGATATTCTTTTCCACTGGATTTCATATAAACAGAAAGATGATCAATCCGTTTCTGGTAATCCCATGGAAATAGCGTCATCAGCTCCTGCAGTTCAGCTTCCGACAGAACAACATTTTTAAATCTACCATACTGACTGAATTTTTCTTCCAAAGCGGGAGTATTGCCCTTACTCTTATCAGTATGATTCTTTTCAGTCTTATTTATCTTAGTATTACTTCCATCCAGATTCTTGCAGTCCGGACTTCTATTTTTTTGCGTTCCGGACTTCCAGTTTCTTGCAATCCGGATTTCCAATTCCTTGCAGTCTGGATTTCCAGTTTCTGGCGTTCCAGAAGCAAAGTATCTTACTGGCTTTCCTCTGCTCCGTTTCACAAAATTTTTCACGTATATGACAGAAGGACGATTATTCCCCTGCCGATACCGTTCGATCAATCCAATCCCATGCACACTGTCAAGCTCATAAAGAAGCTTTGTCACTGTCGTATGCGACATTCGCAACAGTTCCTGCAATTCTGCGATCGTATAAATGATATAGACATAACCATCATTGTCAATCCATCCATTTTTCTTGGATAGGCTGATTCGATCAAGCAGAATTCCATAAAGGAGCTTTGCGTCTGTGGACAGGCTTGCAAACTCTTTTTCTGTGAACAGAGCTTTGGGGATCCGAAAAAAAGAAAACTGGTCAGATTCTTCTGCTCTGAAATATTCAAAATCTGCCATAGCTTATTTCCTATTCTTCCTCACTATTAAAATCACACCCTGCTGCACTGCCTGTTCCATGACACATCTCATTAAACACAAAGTTGAAGCACATCATTAACTCGCTCAGATAATAATTCCTTGCTTCTTTATTGCAGGCATACATATCCTCGATATAAACCTCCTCGTTTCCATTCATTCGTGCGATTGTTTCCAGAACTTTCATAAACTTCTTATTAGAACAGCACTCATACTGTTCATTTACATATTTCTGAATTTCCAGCACATGTTCAGGCTTTCCTTCACAAACAGATAACACGCCAAATGCCAGATCCATACCAAACTCATAGCCATCGGCTTCTACGGCATCAATATCAAGATTACCTTCTTCATCGTAATAGCCTCGCTCTTCCATAGGAGTCAGTGGTGTCTCATATTCATCCAGATATCCCATATCTGCAATTGTTTCCAGAATATCTCTGGATGCTGCCACCATCTTGTCCATGATAATTTCTCTTTCTTCCATCGGCATATTTGCCATAATTCTGTCTAATGTCATCATTGATTCTTCCTCCATCTCATTTTCATAAATATCGTTGATATTAAAAGTGGTTTGCTTTTCCATTGTTCGGAATGATACGCACCAGATTTCCAACCTCCACCAGTTCCTGTACTGCCTGATCTACGCCATATCGAGTCGTATTCAGGTCTTTCTTCATTTCGCTTTTTGGATAGATAACAAACAGATCTCCGTTATGATCTACCCAGCCATTCTGCACCGCAAATTTCAAACGATCCAGAAATAAGCTGTATAAAATTTTTGCTGTATTTGACAGATTTTTGAATTTTTCCACCTGGAACAGCATCTTTGGCACCTGCAGACAATCTACCGGCATATACTCCACCTTACTCATTGATTATTTCCTCCTTCTGTTTGTACAGCACTTCGGCTGAATTAATATTGATTTCCAGCATCCCTACAAATACCTGATAGTACAGCAGGCATATCTGTTCATCCTCTCTTGCCAGATACAATCCTTCCAGTTCATCGGACGGATGTTTCATTCCATATACCGCCTGACAGATATCATGGATTTTCTCACATTCCACACTTCTAAGATGCATCTCCAAGGTGTGGTTAAATCTCTGCCAGTCCTCCAGTTTCTGATTTACTGACATCATGCACTGGAACAGTTCCGCTGCTTCACATGCTGCTGACAGCACTACATTTTTGTTATTGATACTTCCATCGGCATTTTTCATATGCCCTACCATATACGCCTGATCTACTGAAACCATCTTTTATCCTCCTCTATCTAAACGGCATTTCTTCTTCCATGCCCTCTGGGATCTCTAAGAACCCTTCCGCATCTTCTGGAAACGGTGGTCTGTCAACCATTTTTGCACCTGCGAATTCAATCCGGTTTGCATACACTTCGGTGGTATAAATCTTTTTCCCGGTATCCTTATCTTCATAATTACCTGTGACAATCTCGCCTTCCACCATGACCTTCGTTCCCTGCATCAGATAATCTCTGGCAAATTCTGCTTTCTTTGCAAAAGCCTTTACCGGAATGAAACTGACTTCATCGGAATAATTTCTTCTGACTGCCAGAACAAACTTGGCAATCTTATGAAGTCCTTTTTCATTCTCCACTTCGTTGTATCCGGGATTTCTTACCAATCGCCCGGAAATAACTGTTGTATTCATTGGCTTAACCCTCCTATGCTTTCATTGATTTGTAACAGATACCGATACATGGTCCACATTTTCCATAGGCACATCCGTAACATTCATCTTTTTCCAACTCTTCCTGCTTCATTTCATCGGCAAACATTCCTAACAGCGTTGTGTAAATCTTTTTCATTGCCAGGAACTTCTCTTCTGCTTTTTCCATCTTCTCTTTGTAAAATGGAATCAGTCCACGAAGAACTGGATGGAAACGTTCATTTTCATCATCCCAGGCACAGATTTTCATCATACAGCGTGGCTGTTTCTCATAATTGCCCAGATAATACGGGCAGAACGTACAACCTCTTTCTTTAACAATTTCCACCGGAATCACTGGCATCTGACTTTTGATTTCTTTTGTTACATGCTTACTTTCAATTCGCTCTCTCATAATGAAATCCTCCAAAATTTATATTTGCAAAAGGGATTTACCCTGAATTGCCTGTTTTTAGGCACAAAAAAAGAGGCAGACTTACGATTTTTGTTTTCGCAAGCCTGCCTCTTATCAATCTAATATTCTATTTTCCAATGACATACCGTATAAACACGTATATCGCTCTAATCACATACACTGGAATCATGATGCTTCCAATCAATGCTCCAATGATGACACTTAATGCAGCCATCCCAAGTGTTGCTGTGGTATCCATTCCTCTCGGAATCAGAATCAACCGCATTTTATGTATTCCAAATGGAAGTCCAGCAATAAATACCCACCAGAACCAATCCGTCTGTCCACTGACCTTCATAATTGTTTTTGTCATCCAAAACCAGAATACCATAAATGCCAGTGGCAGAATCGATTTTTTAATTACATCTTCAATCGTCATCTTTTTTCTCCCTCTGTCTGATTCCTTCCGCCACCTCCCGATTAAGGTTTGCCAATATTTCTCTAACCACAGGAGAATCCAATCGAAAGGTTTCCAGATCTTTCTCCGTAAGCTCCCTTCCGTTCGCATCATATCTTCGTACAATTTTTAAAGCCATACTTTCACTTCCTTCCTGCTGATAATCCTAATGTTTTCAACAAATGTTTAAACTTCTCTCTTTTTATCCGTTTAACACGTATCTTTTCTATCTTTTTCAGATAGACTTGTATTCTACTTGCCATATCTTCATTGCTCATTCTTTACCCTCTCTTTCTGCCCACGATGCCAGAAGCATAAATATAATTTCTTCCATCTGAGTCTTTGTATATGTCTCTGGAAAATATTGTTTCAATTTCTTCGCCGGAATCTGCACCTGAACTTTTTCAGTACTTTCATTCATGCAAATCTGGTCAATTTCTGAATACGTCAACATCCGCTCTTTTGAAATCTGCTTCAATTCCTTTGCCTGCTTCATGGAAGGTACCATATTGTGATTACTCATATACTGAAATAATATCTGCTGCTCTTCAGTTCTCAAATAAGAAAGTTCAACAGCTGTGTTAAAGGGAAGCTTCTTCTCGTCTGCCAATTCTAATAGCTCTGCTACTAACTCTGTCAGATGAATATATCGAAGAATCTGTCTGGAACTATCTCCTGTATTCTGACTGACTTCTTCTGCCGCCAACTTCTTGCCAACTTGGCAAGAAGTTAAATCAGATCGTTTTCCCTGACGCTTTAACGCCTCATATTTCATTTTATAAGCAAATGCCTTTTCGCTGATCAGCAGCTCTTCTCGTTGAATGTTGGAATCTACCATAATCACCGTCGCTTCATCATCTGTAAGATCTTTGATGATAACCGGCATTTTCTCTAGTCCAGCAAGTTCACATGCTCGTTTTCGCCGATGACCAGCTACCAGCTCATAACCACCAGACTCTCTCAACCGCACAATACCAGGAACCAACACGCCATATTGTGTAATGCTTTCTGATAATTCTTCCATTTTCTTATCATCTTTTACTTGAAACGGGTGATTTGGAAATGGATGAAGGCTTCCTATTGCTATCTTACAAATTCCATTGTTTGTTTCTTCGTTTGTTCCAAACAACGCATCAAGTGGCTGTAAGGAAATGGGAGTTGCTCTTTTTTTAGATGGCATCTTTCAGCACCTCCTCCGTCACTCTCCGATAAGCTTCTGTAGCTTTGCCTTTCGGATCATAAGAGAAAATACTCTGTCCTTCTCTGACTGCTTCCTTCATTCTTACAGAAAATGGAATATAATTATCAAAGATATGAATTTGACTTCCATATACATTTCTGAGAAGTTCCATATTATTTCTGGCATCATTTGTATGCGCATCGACCATCGTGAACAGAATCCCACCGACTTGCAACTTCGGATTAATCTGCTTACGAACCTTACCGATCGTTTTTAACAACTGCTGCAAGCCTTTGATTGGCAGGTAGGACGCTTCAACTGGAATGAGGACTTCATCTGATGCAGCCAGCGCATTGATCGTAATCATTCCCAATGATGGCATACAGTCAATAATGACTGCATCATATTGATCCTTGATACCATATAAAATCTGTTTCAATACATATTCCCTGCTCATTGCATTTACCAACTGTACTTCCGTACCTGCCAGTCCAATGTTAGAACAGATAATGTCTATTCCTTCTGCCTGATGCCTGATATAACAGTCTGAAGGAATATCTTCATCTTTCATTACTGTATCCATAAGAGCTGTAAGTGTTTCATTACTTTCATCACAATCACGATATCCAAATCCTGCAGATACATCAGACTGTGGATCGGCATCAACGATTAACACTTTCATATTCTTTTGTGCTAATCCTACTGCTAAATTAGCTGTACATGCGGATTTTCCCGTTCCCCCTTTTTGGTTTACAATAGAAATAATTCTAGCCATTTTTCATCACCTTTCATCGTCGTCAATCAAAAAGAGGACTGAATTAGACAACCGGAATCTATATTCCATGCGAGCTAATTCAGTCCTATAATTACAATAATTCTGTTGTTTTTACTCTTGTCTTACACAAATCCATTTCCAGTCTGGATCTGTAATAATTCATATTCTGGAATGACAGCGCTGCCTTATTTTTCCCTTTTTCAGGGAGTTAAAAATAAGGACTAAATTAGTGCAACCCCTTGTATTTACTGGAGTTTTCTAACTTGTCCTTATTATAACTCGACCATGGGGCGTTATCTTTGGTAAGCTGTCCTCATGGCTCTTGTTATATTTCTTTCTCAGATTAGCGAAAGTAGAAGTATAATAGGCATTCGTCATAGGAAAGCCTTTCCCGTTCAGAAAGAGGAAACCACTGTACCCGTCTATCTCTGTCGGCTCTGCCTTTGCCT
>OIGO01000436.1_pt1 | contig 10571 bp, 10 predicted proteins | sample 1582251 | NCBI WGS metagenome assembly OIGO01 (sample SAMN02674607, study PRJEB24791) | human gut metagenome, SKBSTL069 | isolation source: stool | host: Homo sapiens | place: USA
CGCAGTCAACATTGGGGGTATAATCGACCTTCTGCTTGCCGCGCAGCAGAACAGCGGCCTCAGCAGCGACGTGGCCCAGGCTCTTGCCGGCAGCGTCGAGCAGGTACCACTTACGCTCGACTTCAGCGGGCTTTACGAGAGTAGTGCTCATATCTATTTCCTCCTGATAAGCTTTTTGTACGTTTCAGGCGCCCTTTTGGGGCGCGAGTGTCAGTATACAACACAAAAACGCGCCTGTCAACATGATTTTTGGATTTTTTCAGCAGAATTTTTTGAAACTCTCAAAATCGCTTGTTTTCTCTCAAATCCTCTTGATTTCTGAATTTCGATTTTTGCAAAAGTTTTTTGCCCGCCCCGGCATATTTTTGCCATTTGCCCGCTACAAATCCCGCTGCGGTTGTGGTATACTATAAAGGATATGGGCGGCGTACCGCCGCCTTGCCAACACAAGGAGAATACATCCATGCCAAATGAGATCGACCGCACTTCCTCGGCGCAGCGCCGCAGCTCCAAGCTGCTGACAGCGATGGCCATTTTCATCTGTCTGGGCATCGCAGCCTACATGGTGCTTACCCTGCTGGTGAACCGGCAGACCCCCGCGACACCCGACACCCACTATACCGGCACGAACGGCGTCTCTGTCTACTACGACAGCAGCGTGTGGAGCGTGTGCCGCATGACCGATGACGCAACCCTCGGCACCGTGCTGGAACTTGCCACCGCCGACACGGCAGACAGCGAGGATTATCAGGCCGTGCTGCTGCAGCGCGGCACCGCCGACAGCTACGACAACTTTATTGAGGATTCGGAAGCCGACCTCAAGCAGGCCTACGGCGTCATCAAGCCCCGCAAGGTCAACCTGACCGTGGAGGGCGCGACGGTAGAGGCGGTGCGCTGCGATATCCGCACCTACTACGCCGTGCTGGCGACCATCACCTACGACAGCGGCGATGTGGTCTATGTTTCGGCGCTGACAAAGCTGGCGTCCATCAGCGATGTGGTCAATCTGGTAGAAAGTGTGAGCCTGTCATGAGTGATCTTCGTGCAATGCAGCGGCTTTGCGGCCTGATGCGCAAGGCCGTACAGGACTATGAAATGATCGCCCCCGGCGACCGGGTAATGGTGGGCGTTTCCGGCGGCAAGGACAGCGTGGCGCTGACCATCGGCCTTTCCATGCTGCGCAAGTACATCGGCTTTGACTACGAGGTGGTGGCGGTCACGCTGGACCCGCAGTTTGATCATCAGCCCATGGACTACTCCGCGCTGGCAGAGCTGTTCCGGCAACACGGCATCCCCTACGAGGTGCGCCGCACCGAGATCGGCCCTGTGGTGTTCGAGTACCGCAAGGAGAAGAACCCCTGCGCCCTGTGCGCCAAGCTGCGGCGGGGTGCGCTGCACACCGCTGCGCAGGAGCTGGGCTGCAACAAGGTGGCGCTGGGGCATCATCTGGACGATGCCGTGGAGACCTTTTATATGAACCTCTGGCGGGAGGGGCGCATCGGCTGCTTCTCGCCGGTGACCTACCTCTCCCAGCGGGATCTCACCCTCATCCGTCCCATGCTGCTGGCAACCGAGTACGAGGTGCAGTGCGCCGTGCGGGAGGCGGGTTTGCCCATCGTGAAGAGCCGCTGCCCCGCCGACGGCGTTACCGTGCGGGAACAGACCAAAGAATTTGTGCAGGAGCGCTGCCGCACCGACCACGCCTTCCGGCAAAAGACCCTCCATGCTTTGCAGGAGAGCGGCATTGACGGCTGGCGTCCCGTCCACACGGGCCGGGGCAGCTTTATCGTACCAAAAAAGGAAACAGATCATGCAGAAACAACCGTTTGAAAAACACGTCTGGGCCGAGATCGACCTCGAGGCCCTTCGGTATAATTTCCGGGAGGTAAAAGCCCGGGCAGGGGCACTGCCCCTGTGCGCAGTGGTCAAGGCGGACAGCTACGGCCACGGCGCGGTACAGTGCGCCCGAGTGTTCGCCGAGGAGGGTGCCGCATGGCTGGCGGTCAGCTGCCTGACCGAAGCTGTGCAGCTGCGCAAGGCGGGGCAGACTTTGCCCATCCTCATTCTGGGTCATGTACAGCCCGCCTACGCCGCCGCTCTGATCCAGAACGACATCACCGTGGCCTGCTACTCCCTTGCGCAGGCACGCGCCCTGAGCGAAGCCGCCGTGGCGGCAGGCGGCAGGGTGCACATCCACCTCAAGGCCGACACCGGTATGGGGCGCATCGGCTTTGCCCTGCGCACCGATTTTGACGCCGCCATCCGGGAGATGCTGGAAGCCTGTGCGCTGCCCGGGCTGGAAATGACCGGCCTGTTCCAGCATTTTTCCGTGGCCGATGACACCGCCCCGGAGAATGTGGCCTATACCGCCGAACAGCACGAGCTGTTCGTGAAGGCCTTCCACGCGCTGAAGGCTGCCGGGCGGGAGCCTGCCCTTGTGCACTGCGATAACTCTGCCGGGGTCATGCTGCACCCGGACTGGCCGGAGGGGTTGCCCCGGGAGCGCTGCATGGCGCGCCCCGGCATCATCCTGTACGGCTACGACCCCAGCGACGAGGTACGCTTTGGGCGCTTTAAGCCGGTGATGACCCTCAAGACCGTGGTGAGCATGATCAAGGAGATGCAGCCCGGCCAGTGCGCCAGCTACGGCCGCCGCTTTACCGCCGAAAAGCCCACCAAGGTAGCCACCCTTTGCACCGGCTATGCCGACGGTTACCCCCGGCTTTTGAGCTGCGGCAAGGGCGTGGTGGAGATCCACGGCAAGGCCTGCCCGGTGCTGGGGCGGGTGTGCATGGATCAGATGATGGTGGACGTGACCGATGTACCGGAAGTACGCGAGGACGATGAAGCCATCCTGTGGGGCGGCACCGTGAGCGACACCGCAGAGACCATTGCCCGCAAGACCGATACCATTCCCTATGAAGTGCTGTGCGGCGTATCCCGCCGCGTGCCCCGCGTCTACCGCGACCACGGACAGATCGTGGCCGTGGAGGACTGGATCTTAGAAGCATAAAGCTGCCCGGAGGAACTACATGGCAAGAGACAACATCCGCAACTTCTGCATCATTGCACATATCGACCACGGCAAATCTACCCTGTCCGACCGCATTCTGGAACTGACCAAGAGCGTGGACGAGCGCACCATGGAGGATCAGATCCTGGACAACATGGATATCGAGCGCGAGCGCGGCATTACCATCAAGGCGCGTGCCGTGACCATGAACTATACTGCAAAGGACGGCAAGACCTACGAGTTCAATCTGATCGACACCCCGGGTCATGTGGACTTTGCCTACGAGGTCAGCCGCAGTCTGGCTGCCTGCGAGGGCGCTATTCTGGTGGTGGACGCTACACAGGGCGTGGAAGCGCAGACGCTGGCCAACACCTATATGGCGCTGGAGCACGATCTGGAGCTGGTGCCCATCAATGCCTATATCGGCAAGCTGAAATTCGCCGGCACACGCATCGAGGTCATCTCGACCAAAGGCGACGTGCTGGTGCCGCGTCTTACGGTCTTCTACGATGGTGCCGTTCCCGAGGCGGAGATGTACGACAGCATCGAGACCCGTATCCGGGACTACATTATGGGCATCGACTTCGACGCTGCGGTCTATGTCTCCCGCCTGACGGATGCCATACGCCGTGCCGAACACGTTACAGACGTCTATATCGACGAGACGGCAATCCCCGAGCAGGGCGTGTTTATTGCTTGCCACGATACGGACGGGCAAATCCAGCCCCTGCAACGTGTCGGCCGCATGACATACACCGCCTCGGGCTACCTGAAAGAGTCCTCGCGCAAGGACGAGGAGTCGGAACTGCCGACCTTCCGGGAAGCCATCACGCTCAAAGTCGAAAACCATGAGATATAAGCTGCCCATAGACCGTTCGGTGAACCGGCTCGTGCCGCACTACCTGTCGGGACGGCGGTTCATCCTCTTCGTGCAGAGCTGCCTCTATCCCTTGCAAAGCCTGAACGAACGGTTCCGTACGTTTGCACGGGAACGGCATATCGAGGCGCGCATGACCTCACAGGTCATCTATTTCGAGTGGTTCCTGAACTACCGGTTCGGTAAATACATCAAGGACGGCAAGGACCGCATCTTCATCAAGGACAGCACGAGTGTCGGTGTGGACCTGTACCACGAAGGGGCGGAATACCAGCGTCCTTTCACCGTATGGTACAACGGGGAACAGGTTACAACGGACAATGAGGCGGAACGCCCCCGTCCGTTCTACCTGCTGGCGGAAGAGAAGCTGATCAACAAGGTCAGCTTCATGGTCTGCGTCCCGCCCGTCACCATACCTCCGCGGGAACTGGTCTATATGCTTTCCTATGTGGTGAACACCTATAAGACAGCAGGCAAGACCTACCTGATCAAGATCGACGAAGACGAATACACCCCCAATAAGAATACAGGACAATGAAAGAATATATTGCGGAAACCGGCGGACGGTATACCTACTCGGACGATATCCTGAACTTGCAGGAACTGGCTCTCAGCATGAGTGCCGTTTTTGACGGCTGCTCGGACTTCATCATCTCCGGATGCGAGATCGAGGGTCCCCGCGTCTCCCCGGGTTATGTCTGGCTCGGCGGAAAGGTACGCCGTTTCGACGGCTGCGCCGATGCTGTCTATCCCTATTATATATACGAAATCAACCGGCATGAATCGGTGGTCTACGCCAATGAGGTCAACAAGCGCGGGCGTACCTGTTATCTCTGTGCCGGAGCCAAGGCTGTCCCGGATACGGTCGATCCGGTTACTGACAAACTGCCGGCGGCCATCGAGGTGACGGAGAGCTATGCACCCCGGTTCATCGACAAGTTCTTCGGCCGCTATGCTGTCCTGCTCGATACACCTTTTGCCCGGCAGACCGTCAAGAAGGATCTGGTGCTGGCCGGAACGTTCACCGGGCAGAAAGAAATCAGCTCCAAGACCGCCGTCTCCGTCAGCGGCGGGAACGGCTACATGCTCAAAGGCATCGTCAAGGCGGACGGCCATGCCGCCATCGGTGCCTACCTGCACGGTCTGCTTGTCAACGAGATTGTCATCCGGACGGACGGCACGTTCAGTTTCATGAAACAAGGCAAGGAACTGGCCAGGGTTACGGAAGACGGCATATCCTGCGGTACTTCGCTGAATGAAAACGCCCGGATCGGGGCTGTCCGCATCAAGGGATACGACATCTATAACACCTCGGATGTGACGGATGAGGGTTGTATCCGTATCAATTACCACGGCACGGAGGGCGGCGGAACAAAATACCGTGACTTTGCCGTGCATGACGGAAAAGCCTGCACCACACCTGTTTTGAAAGTCATCGGGCGTACCGCCACCCTGCAGGTCGGCGGACTGCTCTCCCTGCAAAGCACCGGACGGGGTATCGATATTCAGAATACCGCCTATACGAAAGACAATGCCAGGCTGACAAACCTGATTACCTGGCGCGACAGTGCCGCCGCGCTGCTCGCCACCGTCGGCTTCGACACCGCTGACAGTTTCCGTTTTGCGCTGAGGAACGCTCTGGGCGACATCGTGCTTGCCCCTTTGGGAGCGGTGGATGTGCTCGGTACGCTTAAAATCAACGGAAAATCCGTGTCCGACACCTATGTGACCGTCAGGGCCTTTACGGAGGCGATGGGAAAGAAAGTGGATGTGGTAGAAGGCAAACAGCTCTCTACCGAAGACTTCACGACCGAATACAGGAAGAAACTGGCGGCTATCACTACCGGAGAACTGACGGAGGGCGGCGAAGGTTATGTCACATCGGGAACCGTCGCGGCGGCTTTGAAAATGAAACTCTCCGCCGACGGGAACCTTTCCGATGTCATGGACAAGGCTGCCGCCCGGAAGAATATCGATGTCTATTCCAAAGCGGAAGCCGGGGAGGTATTTCTGGAAATCTCCGAAGGATTGAAGGAGCTGGTGCGCCTGACGGCGGACGAGATCAGCGGGCTGACGGCAGAGGAAGCCGCCGAACTGAAAGCAAAGCGGCAGGCGGCCGTCAGGGATACCCTCGATGCCGAAAAGAAAGGTACCGGGGAGCTGAAACTGGCCAAGACCTCGAACCTGTCCGACCTTCCGGACAAGGGCAAGGCACGCAAGAACCTCGAAGTCTATTCCACGGCCGAGATAGACCGGATGATGGACGGCAAGCTCGGGACTGACTCCGCTTACGAGGGCATTGTCTTCACACCCGAACTCAGGGACAAACTGCTGGAAATCAAGACCGGTTCGTTCGCCTACATAGATGAAGGCGGCATTTCGCACGCGCAGGTCGAGGGATACGTGATGACCTCGCAGGTTGTCAGGGAACTCAAGAAAAAGGCGGAGCGGCTGATGGGCGGCTACAACGCTTCCGAAAAGGATACCATCGCCACCAACCTGAACCTGTATACCAAGGCCGGGGCGGACGCCCGCTTCGCCGCGCTTGAAAACCTGTTCCAGGATTACATCGACTTTTTGACCGGGCAAGGAAAATCCCCCATGGAAGCCCGGCAGCTCCTGCGGAACAAGTTGGACGTGCTGTCCAAAGACGAAATCGTCAAGGACTACCTGCGCAAGGACGGCAAACTTTCCGACCTGTCCTTGCCGACAGCGGAGGCGAAACGGCAGGCCTGCCGCGCTATCGGAGCCGCCTATGCGGAAGAATACCAGCCCCTGCTGGCGGATACGGGATGGATGCACATGGAGAACAGCGGCTCGGGAACAGATACCCAGGGGCTGTTTATCCGCCAGATCGGGAATATCGTGTCCATACAGGGGTATATCAATACCGCACGCAGGGACGGCAGCAACTGGGGCGGCATCGTTGCCGTCATCCCGAACAAGATACAGCCCCCGAGATACAGCGTGCGCTGCAGCGCCGCTGACTGGAACGATGACCACAAGTACAACCGGGGCTCCTCGTTCACCATCTACGGCGGTTCGCGCAGGATACAGCTTTACGAGCGCGGTATGTACAATGTCAATGTAGAACTCAACTTCACCTATTTTGTATAGTCATGAAACATAAACTCAATGTAAACGGCGATATTGAAAGCCGCCGGAGGATTGCGGAGCGCAGGAACGTTCCCGTCCGTGAAACCGTACAGCAAACCATTCAACCGCAACATCATGAAACAGAAGAAAATCAGGCGGCAGCCGCAGAAGAAACCGTCTCCCCGGCAGCAGAAGCCCCGAAAGCGAGAAGACGGAAGACCGCAGGGGACGCTTAAGCGCTTTCCTTTCGACGAGACACGGATAGGCTTCATGCTCCGGTATGAGATGCCGGTAGTCTATCATCTGCTCCGCAGGTTATGCGCCACGCAGCAGCCCTTCGAGCCGGACTGGCAGGTCATACGGTCGGTGGCGGAGGCATCGAAAGACCCTTCCTGCGGCAAGGCGAAGTTCCGCCGCTACCTGGACGAGTACCGCCGGGACGGGGTCTATTGCCGGCGCGGGAAACGGCTCACGCCGGGGCGCAAAGCCTACTATGAAGGCATATGCCGCCGCAAGAGAGAAGAGTATATCCGCCGGAACCGCAGGAGGCTGCTTGCCGAAGCGCGGAACGCGCCGGGCGGCGACAGACTGCTCGGAGAGATTAAAAGCATTCTTAAAATGAAACGGTAATGCGCTGAAGGACAATGCCGGTGAGAAACATTCATGTACATGTATGGCTGTTCCGGGTAATTTGCCTAATTTTGTATTCCACGGTCGCTGCAAGACCTTTCCATATTGTCAAATGAGTATCCTCTTTCGGGATACGGTCAGCGAGACATCCTCTCCCAATTTTATCAGTTGAACGCGGACGGTGCAACCGAACCCGTCCGTCCTGTTACCAGTTTCTTTGCGATGCGGGTATACCGTGTCGCATTCTTCGGGCATTTTTAAATCCATAAAACAAAGCGTTTATGCAAGAAGAAGAAAAGAACAACGGCATGGAAGGCATGTCTGTCGAGGAAATGTTCCTCGGCGTTCAGGAATCTTATCAGGAGGCACAGTTGCGTGCCCAGGAGGAGAACAGGGCGTTCGCCCGTACGGAGTTCTTCCGCATGGACAAGTTCGGGACTTACCGTCTCCGTATCCTGCCCATCGCTCCCAATCCGGACGGCTCGCCGACACGTCCGGGCTATGAGTATCCCGTCCACCAGCTGCTTCTGGAGCTGGAGAAACCCGCTACGGGGAACAAGCCCCAAAAGATGTATGTCACTGTCACCCGCGCTACCGATGCCGGATATAGCGTTGATCCCATCGAGACTTACCGCCGCATGGCCGTCGAAGCCGCAAAAGAGGACGGGGACGACAAACTGGCGGAAAAGATTGCCGGGGGCTCGTTCGGAGGCGGTCTGAAATACAGTTACGGCCACTGTCTCTATGTATTCGACCTGGGTGAACGAGCCAAAGGCGTGCAGATGATGACCCTTTCCCATGCCCAGTTCAAGGATCTGGATGAGAGGAAGTTCAAGCTGTGGAGCAAGAAACTGGCCAAGAATCCGTCTTACCCGTGCCCGATTTCCTCGGTGTATGACGCCTATCCGGTGGAGATTGAAAAGCGCAAGAACGGAGCCAAGACCGAGTATGTCATTTCCATTGACAACGAATCGGAACCGGTACCGTTGACCAAGGAGGAGCTGACCGCCCTGATGGGTGCGCCGCGTATCCCGGAAATCATCTACCGCTACACCCGTTATCATCTGGGAGCCACCGTCGAGTTCCTCAAACAGTGCGACGGTATCTACGGCATGTCGCTCATGGAGACGGATGAAATGAAGACGGTCATCGACACGCTGGACGGTGAACTGCCCAAGGAGGATATATCCGCGTTCTCGTTCGACCGCCGTACGAAAGATAACAGAGAAAACGGGCGTGAAGGCGGAGGCATCTCGCTGGACGACCTTTTCGAACGTTATGACGAGCTTCAGCGGCAGGAACTCGGTGAGAAGACCGAGGAAGGCCAGGAGCTGCGTGCGATGATCCGCGGCTACATCGAGCAGGAAGGGCTCTCCGTGCGTGTCACACGCTCCACGAGCAACCGGGAACTACTCGACCTGATCGAAAGCGAGATGGAGGGTCCGAAGCCCAGTGACGAACCGGAGGATGTCCCCGGGGAGGAAGAAGAGCAGCCGGAGGAAACGGAAGAGCGTGCCGGGCGTCCCCGCCACCGCAGATAAGCCTTTCACAAGTTCTTGAATTCTAATCCGACGGGAGGCATCCGGGCCTCCCGTCCTAATCACAATCACTTAGTATGAAAGAGAACAAACCCTGCCTTTTGTTATTGAATGACATCCACATCTCGAAAGACAACATCCCTGCATTCCAGGCCAACTGGCAGGAGGCCATGGGAATTTGCAGGGAACGGGATATCCGGGAAGTGGTTGTCGGAGGAGACCTGTTCTTTTCCCGTGCCGCCCAGACACTCGATGTCCTGCTGGCCGTCAGGGATATGCTTGTATCCGCCGCGGACCATGACATTCATGTCACGCTGGCGGAAGGGAACCACGACAAGGTGAACCAGGAATCCCTGCGCGGATATTGTCATGTCTTCGACCGGCATCCGAATGTGACTGTCGTGGATGAGTACCTGACCCTGTGCCGCCCGGAATGGAAGTTCGCGCTCCATGTAATGAGCTATTTTCCGGAAGACGGCTCTTTTGCCGAAAGGCTCGGACGATTGGCTGCGGAAGCGCTTTCCGGAGAACCGGAGCACTTCCTCTACATCCATGAGGGTATCAACGGGGCATTGGCACAGCCTTCGGAAAAGGAACTGCCTGCCAGGATATTCTCTCCTTTCGACAAGGTCTTTGTCGGCCATTACCACAACCGTACCGTCATTCCGGGGACGGGAATCGAATATATCGGTTCCTCGCGCCAGCATAACTTCGGGGAGGACGAGGAGAAAGGATACACGGTGCTGTATACGGACGGCACGTACGAGTTTGTCAAGAACCGCGTGAACATGCGGTACCGTGTCATGGATATGCCGGCGGAACGTGCCGGGTTGCACCTGATGGACGAGCTGCGTGAAATGGAGGCCGATGGTCGCTACAAGGTCAAGGTGCGTGTCCATGCACCTGCCGCCGCGATGAAATCGGTGGACAAAGCCGCCTTGCTGGAAGCCGGAGCGGCGAAGGTAGAACTGGTTGCCGATGACGAGCAGCTGCCGGAGGCGGTATCCTCTTCGCTCTTCGAGAAATTCGACAGCCGCCGCATCCGGGAAACCTACGAGGACTTCTGCCGGGAGAAACAGATCGAGGATGTGTCGATGGGATTGGAGTATTTATCTAGAATAGAAAACAGATCATGTGGAAATTAAAGACGATAGAAGCCGAAAATCTCTGCGCCTTCCGTTCGCTGTCCTACATGCTGCGGCAAGGCGTGACGACATTGATTTTCGGCGATAACCGGGACAATGAGTCCCAGCAGTCGAACGGGGCCGGCAAGTCTGCCCTGTTGGAATGCATTGCCGTGGGTATCACGGGCAGCCCGCTTAGAAAGATACGCTCGGAGGAGATTATCAACGATGCAGCGGAAGAATGCCGTATCGCTTTGCGTTTCATCAACGATTCCGCCGCCGAGGAACTGCTC
>OIGO01000470.1_pt1 | contig 9972 bp, 8 predicted proteins | sample 1582251 | NCBI WGS metagenome assembly OIGO01 (sample SAMN02674607, study PRJEB24791) | human gut metagenome, SKBSTL069 | isolation source: stool | host: Homo sapiens | place: USA
CGGGGCTGTTCCGGAATGCGAAGCTGTACATCGGCGAGATCGAGAACCGGTATCTGATCGGAGAAGCACGCCGCAAGGTTATTTATCATCTCTATAAGCTGCCGCAAGTGACCATCTACAACGAAAAGCAGCTGCTTCACGATGGTGAGGTCATCGACATCGACGGGATCAGGATCGAGTGTTTTCTCGTTCCCGGTCATACATGGGGGCACATGGTATACCTTGTGGACGGGAAATATCTCTTTACCGGCGATACCATCTGGTTCGGCGCGGACGGTGGATACAGCTTTATTTCCGCATTGGCAGAGGACAACAAGCTGGCGGTGAAGTCCTTGGCATTGCTGGAGAAAAAGCTGAAAAAACGTGGGCTGCATCCGCTGTTCATTACCGGTCACACCGGCTGGACGGACAACATGGAGTTTGCCTTTGCGCACAGAAATGAGTTGTGCTCACCGTTCAAGAAAAAAGTCCACGACCCCAATGCGCTTTACGATGCCTATGATGAATCGGACGACACCGAAGAAAATGCAAAGAGCGGTTTTCTGAAAGGCGTGGGAAGATGAAGGACAGCGAATTACAAATTGACCGTAGCTGCCATGTGCTATATTCCAAACCCTGCAAAAAGGAAATTCTGGCGAAAATCACTCTGCACTATCCGGAGGTGGAGCGCGAGGTGGTCTGGGAGCAGGTGCAGCTGAGATACGCAGAGCTTCTTTCCAAGTGGCGCACCGACCTCGGCGGTAAAAAGAATTTTCACAACGGCGTAGGCGGCACCTACGACTGCATCGCCATCATGTGCTTTTACGATGTGTGCCGGGATGTGGTCACATTCCGCGAAATGGAAGAGATAGAAGAAAATCTGATCCTGCCGTCCTTCCGGAAGCTGCGATTCGTTGACATCAACAAGCCATTCTGGAAAAAGCTGATGTATCGGGCATTCAGCACCGCCCAAAAGCACTGTGACACATGGCATGATTACGAGATGGATGTTGCGCCTTACGAAAACAGCAAGCCCATCTATTATGAATTTACGACGTGTCCGGCGGCGGAATTTGCCAAGCGGTTTGGATTTGCGGACATTATGCCCGCCCTGTGCAATGTGGACTATGCGTCCATGGAACTGCTCCATGCCAAGCTCGTGCGGACGACCACCTGCGTGGACGGCTGCCGATGCGACTATACCATCTGCGGCGATCAAGACCCGTATGCAAAGGAACATCCCGAATACCGGGATGAAAACGGATACAGGAAGAATAAGTAATGCTTTTACAGGTGATTCTGGAAGGTCTTGGGCTGGGAATCCTGTTGGTTCTCGTCTGTGCCGTGGGCATCTGCAAAGGGGCTGTTGGGATGGTGCATCTTTACCCCATGGGACAACCGTTTGCGAGTATCCAGTCGGGGCTATATGTTAGGTTACAGCGACCTGAAAGACCCTTCCGTCAGCGGTTTTTTCCGGTTTCTCGCCAAGGTCGGTGACAACGGAATGAAAATGCAGATCGTGAAGATCGGATTTGGAGGCAAGCTATGAAAATTCTGGTATATGGTGCAGGCGTTCTGGGGTGCAATCTGGCAAGAAATCTGCTGCGCGCCGGAAAGGATGTCACTCTGCTTGCGCGGGGAAACTGGGCTGCGGAGATCAAGCAGAACGGCCTGCGGATCAAGGACAAATTTTCGCTCCGCACCTCGGTCAGCCGCATTCCGGTGGTGACTGAACTTGCACCGGATGCAATGTACGATGTGATCTTTGTGGTCCTGCGCTATACACAGCTGGATTCCGTTCTGGACACGCTGCGGGCGAACCGGACGAAGAACATCGTTTTTGTGGGCAACAACGTACAGACAAAAGCATTGGCGGCGGCACTTCCGGAAAAGAACGTCCTGTTTGCCTTTGCGCTTTCTGCGGGGCATCGGGAGGTTGACCGGGTGGTCTCCATCGACCTGAAAAAGATCACCATCGGACAGCTGCCGGGTGCAATCTCCAATAAACAGCTGATCGGGCGCATCTTCCACGGCACAAAATATAAGGTCGTTTACGAGCCGAACATGGAGGACTATCTGCTCTGCCATGCCGCGTTTGTGATGCCTGCGGCCTTTGCTTGCTATAAGACAGACGGCGACCTGAAAAAGCTCAGGGGAGATACTGCATACCTGAACCGTCTGCTGGATGCAAACATCGAGGGATACCGCGCCATCAGAAATGCCGGGCACGCCATTCTGCCCAAGGAGGATGCGGACTTTGAAGGGGAAAAGTACCGCAAGACCTGCCTGCGCTTTTTCAAGCTGATGTGTGCCACTTCGCTGGGCAAGCTCTGCGCCTCCGACCATGCTATGAACGCCATCGACGAAATGAGCGCGCTGAACAGGGACCTCAAGAAATTTTTTGATGAACATGGCGCAGCCTACCCGGTATGGCAGGCACTGGAAACGGAAGCCGGGAGGTATCTGCAATGAAATACGCCGGGATGCCTATGGGAATGTGGGTGCTGTTTGCCGGTTCCTTTCAAAAACAGTTGACCGCTGTGCTGGGCTATGATGCAGCCACCGCAAGAGCCATCACGAAAAAGGCAAAGCCACAATACCGGCAGATCATCCGCAGGCTGCCAGAGTTTGAAAAAGCGGACCGCTTCAAGATGAACATTGTCAACTGCGCAATGCTCGGCGCGTTCATCCTCTCCATGCCGCAGCGCCCGGAGGTGGACAGGATGACGGATTACTATGCAAGATCCATGATGACAAAGCCCATGCAGTGGTTCTGCCGCAAAAGCGGAAAAAGCAAGTTTACCGCAAAGGACATTGCCGCTATGAAATCCACTGCCGCCCTGAAAGCCGCCGACCGCAACCCTTACTCGTGGAACATGGAGTTTTACGAATACCCGGACGGCAGCGGCTACGAGGGACGCTTTACCAAGTGCGGCATCTGTGTGCTGATGAAGGAGCTGGGTCTGTACGACCTGACCCCAGCCCTGTGCCATCTGGACTACACCATGAGCGAAGCAGGCGGTGTGACAAATTTTGTGCGGCAGTATACCCTTGCTTCCGGCGGATCCTACTGCGACTGCGGGTACAAAAAGAAAGGGTAACGGACGATGAAGAGGAAGGAAACCTATCTCTCCCGTGATTTCCGGGAGACTGCGGCACTGCGCTTTCCCGCGCAGGCAAAGGAACTGAACACCGCTTTCGATATGCGCCTGAGTGCGCTGCTGGCTGAAAATGCAGATGCAAGCAAGGAAAAGCAATACCACCTCAAGCGGCAGATCTTGCCGGGCATTTCGGCCTACGAGACCTTGCAGCGGGTCATGCCGAAAGAGGAGGCACTGCAAACCGTTCACGGCTATGTGGAGCGCTTGGCGAGAACGAGCCACAAACAGCTTGCCGCCCTGCTGCACATACCGGGGCTTTACCGCCTTGTTCCCGGCGTTTTCGTCAAATCCACCCGGAGCGTTTTCGGCCCGGCGGCGGGCTTTGCCCCAAAAGAACTGCAGACCGGCAACGGCGTCTGGCGTGTGGATATGATGAAATGCCCCTATCACGACACCTGTGCGGACTACGACTGTCCGGAGCTGTGCCGCTGCTTTTGCGACAGCGATGACATCAGCTACGCCGGGTTGCATCCGAAGCTGATCTGGGAGAGAAGCATGACGCTGGGGCGCGGCAATGACCGCTGCGATTTTTGCATGAAGGTCAGATAATAGCGGGGAGGCATATTGGCATGGAGATCAAACGATTCGGCAATATAGAGGGAAAGACCATGATGCTGCTGCACGGAAATCTTATGTGCTGGCGGCAGTTTGAGGATCTGATCCCGCTGCTGGAAAGGAAATTCTGCGTGTATGCCGTCAGCTTCGATGGCTTTGACGGAACAGGCAAAACAACCTACACGACTGCCCGGGATCAGGCGGACAAGTTGGCCGGTTATATTGAGAAAGAGCTTGACGGACGGCTGGATCTGCTTTTTGCAGAGTCGCTGGGCTGCGGACCGGCTGTTTTTCTGAAGGCTTCCCCAACCGTTCAAATCAATCGGATGATCCTCAGCGGGCCGGAGTATCTGGATTTCGGAGTGCTGAATCGACTGATTTTGAAGGTCATGCCGCAAAAGCAATATCGAACGGCACACGAAAAGTACATGCCTGCATGGGCGCTGCGCTTTATGGGGCAGACGGAGCAGGGAATGCAGACTATGCTCCGCCGTATCCCGGATCATATCAGCTTGGAATCCGTCCGGGCCACTTGGGAGGCAGGACTTTATCTCTATCGAACGGACTTTTTGGTACAGCCCGATGCAAAGGTCGCCTGTTGGTACGGAGAAAAAGAAGGGCACATGAAAAAGGCCATCCAGCGGCTGCGGACGGCATATCCGAGCCTGATCGTCCGCTGTTTCCCCGGTTTCGGCCATGGCGAGATCATCAATCATCCGGCACTGCTTGTGTCGGAGCTGGAACGCTTTTGGCTATTATGATTACGAACAGGAAGCGAAGAAAATGAAGAAAGAAGAAATAAAGCAGTTTATCCGCTGGTGCATTCTTGGCGCAGTCGGATGCGGTGTATGAGAAAAAGCACTCTGCGTACCTCGCAGGCTGACGGCGATTGCTGAATTGTCTGTGCTTTTTGCAGAAAGTGCATCCATAGCTTCCGGTGTGTATATATGCTGAAGGATTACCCGCCTTTCAGAGCAAATGATTTTGAATATCTTGCGGGGGAGGATACTGATCCTCCTCCCGGAAAATGACATTTTCAAAAAGGAAGATCAGAAACGGTTCGCAGATCTGTTCCGGAAACTGGATGCGGAGATTCACAATGTTCCGGGCGGTCATGTGAGCTTCATTGTTCAGGCGGAACGGTATCTTGATTTGATGGAAACATTTTTGCAGAGAAATGGAATTTGACAGTTCACGTCTGCGAATCAGTAAGAAAAAGCGAATCTTCAGGAAAAGAGAATGGCTATGTATAAATCATTTTTTGATCTTCCCCCGGAGCAAACTGCTTCCACGGCGATGCCCCGCACCGTCGTGTTCTCCAACGGAACGGGGAGCGGGAGTATGACCATCTGTCCACTGTTTTCGGGGGCAGAACTGTACTACAACGATATGCATCTTGTTTCCTTTGACGAGACTCCCGCACCAGCGCGGAATGTGATCGAGATCAACCACTGCCGCGTGGGGCGTTACGAGTGCAGTTTTGGGGCAAATAGCTGCTGCTATCTGGCAGCAGGGGATTTTGCGGTGTGTGCAGCAGCGCGCAAAAAGTCGTCCTCCTGCTTTCCGCTGCGGCACTACCACGGCATCACCATCCTACTGGATCTGGATGCGATTTCGCCGGAAATGCGGAAACAAATGGAATGGTACGGCGTAGACCTTGATGTCATACGGCGGTACATCTGCACGGAAAACCGCTGCTGTATCCTGCGGTCAGAACCGACCATTGCCCATATTTTTTCAGAGCTTTACACAGCGCATTCTGTGCCGGACACCGGCTATCTTCGGCTGAAAGTGCTGGAGTTGCTGCATATTCTGACCCGGCTGAAAAACAGGGAAGATGTGCAGCAGACAGAGTATTTCAATCAGCATCAGGTGGAGTGTGTGAAGCAGGCTGCGGCTCTTCTCACGCAGGAACTGACAGTTCACCGTACAATCGAACAGCTTGCACAGGAGGTCGGCCTTTCGCCTACGGCATTAAAAAGCTGTTTCAAAGGCATTTACGGAAGCTCGGTCTATGCGTATCAGAAAGAGTACCGGCTGCAGCTGGCACAGAAGCTACTACTCGAAACCGATTGCACGGTTGCTGAAATCGCCCATTGGGTCGGGTACGAAAATCCGAATAAGTTTTCTTCTGCATTTCGGGAAGCAGCCGGCATGACGCCTACGGAGTATCGGAAGATGCGTCCGATTGGATAGATTCTGTCGATTTGGTTCTTGCGCAGAAAGTCCGGTTCCAGTAAAATCAGTATCGCGATTAGTTGAAACTAACGCCGATATTCTGATTTTGTGGAGGAAATTGATAATGCGTTTGATGAAAAGAATTCTGAGTGCAGCTGCTGTGCTAGCTCTGTCTGCTTCTCTTCTGGTTGGCTGCAGCAGCGGCACGGCGAGCTCTGTTCCCGTTTCTGCAAGTTCTGCCGCAGAAAGCACTGTTTCTTCCGTAGAAGAGACCGCCTCTTCTGCTGTGGATGAAAACGAAGCTGCCGCTGCACAGCTGCTGAACGACCTAACAGGCAGCTATCAGGAACTGTGGCCGGTGATTCTGGCGGACGAATATAAGCAGACATGGCTGGATGTTTGTACCGCTCTCGTGGGCGAGGACAATGCCGAAGCTGCTTTTGAGAAGCTGTCCTCTATGGTGACAGGTGATGTTTACGGCGAAGATGCAGTCAAAGCGTATGCCAACGGCGGCGGAGCCTATTTCTGCGGCTTTACCAATAGCCTTGCGATCTTGACCTTCGATGGTGAAACTTCTACCATTTCCGGCACCGATAAGGACGGCAATGTGCTGTTCTCCCATACCTATCACTATATTGGCATGGAGCCTGTGCGTGGGCTGTATGAGTTTCAAAGCGATGATGCCGATTCCGGCGAGTTCACCTACTTCTTCCTTGCGCCGGACACCAGTGCGGAAACTTACCATATTGAGTTTCGCTATGGTTCGGATGCAGAAGCTCTGAGCCAGTACGATACAGGCGAATATGCTTACTGGCTGGCCTCCGGCATTTCCACCGACTGTGACCAGACGATGATCGACAACTGCATTGAGCTGTTCTGCACCGAAAATCTGGCGGGTTAAAACGCAGAATGTGCTGTGGAGTTGAAATACCACAGCACATTTTTGCCGCAATCTGATTTGAAGGAGGTCTTTCCGTGAAAAAACAGTCCGATCTTTCCCGGCTGATGGGCTACGCCGGGAACTACCGATATTTCACCTACGCTTCGTGGGTGCTGTCTGCGGTCAGTGCGCTGGTGGCGCTGGTGCCTTTTGTGTACATCTGGAAGATCCTGCGGGATGTGTTGAACGCCGCGCCGGACTATGCGCAGGCGGTGAACATCCCCCATTACGGCTGGATGGCAGTGCTGTTTGCGGTGCTGGCTTACCTCATTTACATTGCGGCACTGATGTGCTCCCATCTGTCGGCGTTCCGGGTGGCGACCAATCTGCGGCTGGAGGTTTCCGAACACCTTGCCACACTGCCGCTGGGCTTTACGGAGACGTTTGGCAGCGGTAAGCTGCGCAAGATCATCCACGAGAGTACTGGCGCAGCGGAGACATTTCTCGCCCATCAGCTGCCGGACAAATATAATGCAATGGCAACACCCATAGGTCTGTTGGTTCTTTTGCTTGTGTTCGACTGGCGGCTGGGTCTGCTGAGTCTCGTTCCGGTGGCACTGGGCTTCGTCATCATGTCCGCCATGACAGGAAGGCGGATGGCAGACAAAATGCGGCAATACGGTAATGCGTTGGAATCAATGTCTAACGAGGCCGTGGAGTATGTCCGCGGCATCCCGGTAGTCAAGACCTTCGGGCAATCCGTCTTTTCGTTCAAAAAATTCAAAGCGACCATTGATGAGTACGAAAAGTGGGTCATTGCCTACACCAAAGAGCTGCGGATGCCGATGATGCTCTATACTGCCGCAATCAACGGTGTGTTTGCTTTCTTGATTGTAGGTGGGCTTCTGTTCACCCGGAACGGTGTGACTTCGGAATTTCTGCTGAACCTGCTGTTCTATATCATCATCACGCCGGTGATCTCCCTGACTTTGACCCGTATAATGTACATGAGTGAGAACAAGATGGTGGTAGCGGATGCGCTGGCACGCATCGACTCGGTGCTGGAGGCGGCGCCCATGCAGGTTCAGGCTGCTCCGCAGCACCCGCAGGATGCTTCTGTCGCGCTGCAGAACGTGCATTTCAGCTATGACGGGAAAAAAGAGGTCATCAAGGGCGTTTCTCTGGACATTCAGCCGGGACAGACCGTAGCTTTTGTAGGCCCCTCCGGCGGCGGCAAATCTACGCTGGCAAACCTTGTCTGCCGGTTCTTTGATGTGCAGAGTGGCAGCGTCCGGGTGGGCGGAGCGGATGTGCGGGCTATCCCCAAGGAAGAACGGATGGATACCATCTCCTTTGTGTTCCAGAACAGCCGCCTGCTCAAGGGCAGCATTCTGGATAACGTCCGTCTGGGCAGACCGCAGGCCACCGAAGCAGAGGTGCTGGCAGCACTGAAAGCTGCACAGTGCATGGATATTGTGGAGAAGTTCCCGGCGGGCATCCACACGGTCATCGGCACCAAGGGCGTGTATCTTTCCGGCGGCGAGCAGCAGCGCATTGCCATTGCCCGCGCCATGCTGAAAAATGCCCCCATCCTGATTCTGGACGAGGCCACCGCCTTTGCCGACCCGGATAACGAAGCTAAGGTGCAGGCAGCCTTTGCGCAGCTTGCCAAGGGCAAAACGGTGCTGATGATCGCGCACCGCCTGTCCACAGTCGCCAACGCCGACTGCATCTATGTGGTGCAGGATGGGCAGATTGTGGAATCCGGCACAAAGGACGAACTGTGCGCGCAGAACGGCCTGTTTGCCCGGATGTGGCAGGAGTATCAGGCGTCGGTGCAGTGGAAGGTCGCAAAGGAGGGGTAAAGGATGATTGAAAAAATTCAACACGCCACAGCCAGCTCCCCGGAGGGTGCAAAGGGTCTGGTGAAGGGAGTTCTGGCCTGTGCGTTCCAGAACATGGCGTTCATGCTGCCCACCGGGCTGCTGTATCTTCTGGTAAAAGACCTGCTGGCAGGCTCTACGAGCGAGAGAAGTACCTTTTATCTGCTGGGATGCGTTGCCTGCTTTGCACTGATTTTACTGACCACATGGTTCCAATACAACGGCACCTATTTTACCACCTATAAAGAGAGCGGCACCCGCCGCCTGACCCTTGCAGAGCGGCTGCGCAAGCTGCCCTTGTCCTTCTTTGGCAAGCGGGATCTTGCCGACCTGACCAGCACCATCATGGCGGACTGCGAGGTACTGGAAAAGGACTGCTCCCACTTCATCCCCGGTCTGTTCGGTTCCCTCATCTCTACCGTGCTCATTGCCCTGAGCCTGTTCGCCTTTGAGTGGCGGATGGCACTGGCGGCTCTGTGGGTCATTCCGGTATCCGTTGCCATCGTGGTGGGCAGCTACCGGGTGCAGGACAAGGTGCAGGGCAGGACCATGGCGGCGAAAATGGCCTGTGCGGACGGCATTCAGGAGTACATCGAGACCCTCCGGGACCTGAAAGCCAGCAATGCAGAGCAGCGGTATCTGTCCAGTCTTTCCGGCAAAATCCGGGCAGTGGAAAAGCAGTCCATTGTGGCAGAGCTGGAAACAGCGCTGTTTGTGTCCTCCGCCGGCATGGTGCTCAAGCTGGGTATTGCGTCGGTGGCGCTCACCGGTTCGGTGCTGCTGGTGCAGGGCAGGATCGACGTACTGACCCTGTTTCTGTTCCTGATGGCGGCTTCCCGGATGTACGACCCCATGCAGGGTGCGTTGCAGAATCTGGCGGCGGTCATTGCCATGCGCACCAATGTGGGGCGGATGAACGAGATCCTGGATGCTCCCCTGCAGACCGGCAGCGAGCAGCTGACCAATCAGGGCTGCGATATCGTGTTCGACCATGTGGGCTTTGCCTACAACTCCGGCGAGACGGTGCTGCGGGATGTCTCCTTTACTGCAAAGCAGGGCGAGGTCACGGCACTGGTGGGCCCTTCCGGCGGCGGCAAAACTACCGTTTCCCGGCTGGCGGCACGGTTCTGGGACTACCAGAAGGGCAGCATCACCGTGGGCGGCATGGATGTCTCCCGAATCGACCCGGAAAAGCTCATGAGCCTGTATTCCATCGTCTTTCAGGATGTGACTCTGTTTGACAACACGATCCTCGAAAACATCCGTCTGGGGCGCAAGGGTGCCACCGACGAGGAGGTCCTTGCGGCGGCAAAGCTGGCAAACTGCGAGGAATTTG
>OIGO01000486.1_pt1 | contig 9720 bp, 5 predicted proteins | sample 1582251 | NCBI WGS metagenome assembly OIGO01 (sample SAMN02674607, study PRJEB24791) | human gut metagenome, SKBSTL069 | isolation source: stool | host: Homo sapiens | place: USA
ACCAGGAAAACCGCACCCCCGGCAGCCTGCCGGGAACAAAGACGCAGATGACCATCCGCTCCAAAACGTACATGGGCAGCGGATTTAATGAGCTGAAGTTTGATGATGCGACAGGGAGAGAACAGGTCTACATCCACGCGCAGAAGAACATGGATACCGAAGTGCTCAACGACCGTACCACCACCGTAAAACACGATCACCACGAAACCGTAAAAAATGACCAGACGGTCACGATCCAGGAAGGTAACCGCCTTCTTACGGTGGAAAAAGGCCACAAGATCACCGGAGTACTGAAAGGGTCTTTATCTGAGGATGTCTTTCAGGACAGAGGCACGATTGCCGGTTCGGTGCATGTTGACGCTGTAAACAATGGTGGCGAAGGCGACGGTATACAGGCTTATACGGCGATTAAGGAAATTTTGCTGGCCGTGGAGGAAAGCAAAATTGCGCTGACGCCGGATGGCATTCAGCTACAGGTCGGGGAATCGACGGTAATCAGGCTGTCGAAGGATGGCATCACCATCGTGGGCGGTTCTGTTTTCATCAACTGATTCACTCAGATTATCAGGGAGTATTTTATGCAGTTCACTTTTAATGAAGGCCACATTCAACTGCCGTCTCAATGGCAGGATCAGTCAATGCAGGTCCTGGTGTCCACAGATAACAGTGGCATCAACCTGGTCATTACCCGCGAAGCCGTTCCACAGGGAACCCTGACACCAGAGCTGTACCAGGAAACGCTGGCGCTGTACCAGGGCAAACTTGATGGGTACACCGAACATGCCTGCCGGGAAATCACTCTGGCAGAGGCCCCGGCCTGGCTGCTGGATTATTCCTGGAACGGTCCGGAAGATGAGGGGAATCAGGGGCGGATTAGCCAGATAGCCGTATTCCAGCGGCGTGGAGATACGCTGCTGACCTTCACTTTCAGCACCTCCTTATCCCTGAAGAACAGTCAAAAGACGATGCTGCTGGAGGTGATAAAGAGCTTCACCCCGTTGCCACCGGAGAATGACATCCAAAAGGACCAGCCGCGCTGACATAAACGAGGGATAACACATGAGTGAAGGACCAGGCGGGCCACAGGGAGCGACCGCAGGCGGTACGCTGGCAATGCGAATGCTGTCACAGCAGGCGATGGTCGCCAGCCAGATGAAACGGGCAGCCAACGACAAAGCCATTGCACAGATGCTGGCATCAAAAAAGTCCGGCCCCCCCGCCGCCAGGCTGGGCGATGAAATTCAGCACAAGAGTTTTTTGGGGGCGCTGGCAGGGGCCGTGCTGGGGGCGATAGTGACCATCGCAGAAGGTTGCCTGATTATGGCCGCCTGTGCCACCGGCCCTTATGCGCTGGTTCTGGTGCCTGCGCTGATGTATGCCAGCTATAAGGCGAGTGATTATGTGGAGGAGAAACAGAACCAGCTTGAATCATGGATAAACAGCTTTTGTGACACGGACGGCGCCATCAATACCGGTTCTGAAAATGTAAACATTAACGGAAAGCCCGCTGCCAGGGCCGCCGTCACCCTTCCCCCTCCTCCCCCACCTGGAGCAATACCTGAAATCCCACAGGGGGAACCCTCATGGGGTGATATTGCCACTGACCTGCTTGAATCGGCAGCGGAAAAAGCAGTACCACTGGCGAAGGCCTGGGGGAACGCTGTTATCACCCTGACGGACAGCAATGCCGGTTTTATGGATCGCGTCAGCGCCGGCGCATCGCTTCTGTTTCCCGCCGGTCCGGTATTAATGGAGTTTGCCACCATGGTGGGCGGGCGTGGCGAAATCAAAAAAGATGTGGATTTCCCGGAAGCCGGTGAGGACACGGCGCTCTGCGACAAGGAGAACAAACCACCGAGGATAGCCCAGGGCAGCAGCAACGTCTTTATCAACAATCAGCCCGCCGCGCGCAAGGGCGACAAACTGGAGTGCAGCGCGGCAATCGTGGAAGGTTCGCCGGACGTCTTTATTGGCGGTGAACAGGTGACCTATCTGGATATCCAGCCAGAGTTCCCGCCGTGGCAGAGAATGATCCTGGGGGGAATAACGATAGCCAGCTATCTTCTGCCGCCAGCGGGACTGCTGGGAAAACTGAAGAATCTGGCGAGACTCGGCAAACTGGGGAACCTGCTGGGGAAAAGCGGGAAGCTGCTGGGGGCAAAGCTCGGCGCGTTGCTGGGAAAAACAGGTAAGTCGTTAAAAAGTATTGCCAATAAAGTCATCAGATGGGTAACAGATCCTGTCGATCCGGTAACCGGCGCGTACTGCGACGAACGTACCGACTTTACGCTGGGCCAGACCCTCCCCCTCTCCTTCACCCGTTTCCACAGTTCTGTACTGCCGCTGCATGGCCTGACCGGCGTGGGCTGGAGCGACTCCTGGAGCGAATACGCCTGGGTGCGTGAACAGGGAAACCGGGTGGATATCATCAGCCAGGGAGCCACGCTGAACTTCGCCTTCGACGGTGACAGTGATACGGCGGTTAACCCGTATCACGCCCAGTACATTCTGCGCCGCCGCGATGATTATCTGGAGCTGTTCGACAGGGATGCACTGAGCAGCCGCTTCTTTTATGACGCCTTTCCGGGAATGCGTCTGCGCCACCCGGTGACTGACGATACCAGCGATGACCGCCTGGCACACAGCCCCAATGACCGGATGTACATGCTGGGCGGGATGAGCGACACCGCCAGCAACCGCATCACGTTTGAGCGCGACAGCCAGTACCGGATCACAGGTGTCAGTCACACCGACGGGATCCGGCTTAAACTGACGTACCACGCCAGCGGCTACCTGAAAGCCATTCACCGCACGGATAACGGCATACAGACGCTGGCGACCTACGAACAGGATGCGCGGGGGCGGCTGACAGAAGCGGATGCGCGGCTGGACTACCACCTGTTTTATGAGTACGACGCTGCGGACCGGATCATCCGCTGGTCCGATAACGACCAGACGTGGAGCCGTTTCACCTACGATGAACAGGGCCGGTGCGTGAATGTCACCGGGGCGGAGGGCTATTACAACGCCACGCTGGACTATGGTGACGGCTGCACCACCGTGACGGACGGCAAGGGCATTCACCGTTATTACTATGATCCTGACGGCAATATTCTGCGGGAAGCAGCGCCGGACGGCAGCACCACCATGTATGAATGGGATGAATTCCATCACCTGCTGGCCCGTCACTCCCCTGCCGGGCGGGTGGAGAAATTTGAATACAACGCCGCACACGGTCAGTTAAGCCGTTACACGGCGGCAGACGGCGCGGAGTGGCAGTACCGCTATGATGAGCGCGGCCTGCTCAGCAACATCACCGACCCTGCCGGGCAGACGTGGACACAGCAGTGTGATGAACGCGGCCTGCCGGTAAGTCTGGTGTCGCCACAGGGCGAAGAGACCCGGCTGGCATACACCGCTCAGGGGCTGCTGTCGGGAATATTCCGCCAGGATGAACGGCGTCTGGGCATAGAGTACGACCACCACAACCGGCCGGAAACACTCACCGACGTGATGGGCCGCGAACACCACACCGAATACAGTGGTCACGACCTGCCGGTGAAGATGCGCGGCCCCGGCGGTCAGTCAGTGCGCTTACAGTGGCAGCAGCACCATAAACTGAGTGGCCTTGAGCGCACTGGCACCGGCGCGGAAGGATTCCGCTACGACCGCCACGGCAACCTGCTGGCCTGGACGGACGGTAACGGTGTTGTCTGGACAATGGAATACGGCCCGTTTGATTTGCCGGTGGCGCGAACGGACGGTGAAGGCCACCGCTGGCAGTACCGCTACGATAAAGACACGCTGCAACTGACAGAAGTCATCAACCCGCAGGGTGAGTCATATCTTTATGTTCTGGATAACTGCGGCCGGGTGACGGAAGAGCGTGACTGGGGCGGCGTGGTCTGGCGTTACCGTTATGATGCCGATGGCCTGTGTACCGCCAGGGTTAACGGTCTGGAGGAAACCATCCTCTACAGCCGGGACGCCGCAGGCCGCCTGGCAGAAGTCATCACGCCGGAAGGCAAAACGCAGTATGCCTATGACAAATCCGGCAGGCTGACGGGTATCTTCAGCCCGGACGGCACATCACAGCGCACCGGCTATGACGAACGCGGGCGGGTGAATGTCACCACTCAGGGCCGACGGGCCATTGAATACCACTACCCCGACGAACACACCGTCATCCGCTGTATCCTGCCACCGGAAGATGAACGCGACAGACACCCCGGTGAATCCCTGCTGAAAACCACGTACCGCTACAACGCCGCCGGAGAACTGACGGAGGTCATTCTGCCGGGGGATGAGACGCTGACGTTCAGCCGTGATGAGGCAGGACGTGAAGTGCTCCGGCACAGTAACCGGGGTTTTGCCTGTGAGCAGGGCTGGAATGCAGCCGGTCAGCTTACCAGCCAGCGCGCCGGACTTTTCCCGGCAGAAGCCACATGGGGCGGGCTGCTCCCCTCACGGGTACGGGAGTACCGTTACGACAGCGCGGGTAATGTGTCAGGCGTCACCAGCCGGGAAGATTACGGACGGGAAACACGGCGGGAATACCGGCTGGACCGGAACGGCCAGGTCACGGCGGTGACAGCCTCAGGCACCGGGCTGGGCTATGGCGAAGGCGATGAGTCCTATGGCTATGACAGCTGCGGCTACCTGAAGGCGCAGTCTGCGGGCTGGCACCGGATAAGTGAAGAGACTGACCAGTATGCCGGAGGCCACCGGCTGAAACAGGCCGGAAACACGCAGTATGACTATGACGCCGCAGGCCGGATGGTCAGCCGCACCAGACACCGTGACGGCTATCGCCCGGAAACAGAGCGGTTCCGGTGGGACAGCCGTGACCAGCTGACCGGGTATTGCAGCGCACAGGGTGAGCAGTGGGAATACCGCCACGACGCCAGCGGCAGACGGACGGAAAAACGCTGCGACCGGAAGAAAATCCGCATCACGTACCTGTGGGACGGCGACAGTATTGCGGAAATCCGGGAATACCGCGATGATAAACTGTACAGCGTACGGCACCTGGTGTTTAACGGCTTTGAGCTGATAAGCCAGCAGTTCAGCCGGGTACGGCAGGCGCATCCGTCGGTGGCCCCGCAGTGGGTGACACGGACGAATCATGCGGTGAGCGACCTGACGGGCCGTCCGCTGATGCTCTTTAACAGTGAAGGTAAAACCGTCTGGCGACCGGGACAGACCAGCCTGTGGGGGCTGGCACTCAGCCTGCCCGCAGACACCGGCTACCCGGACCCGCGCGGGGAACTGGACGCGGAAGCCGACCCCGGCCTGCTGTATGCAGGACAGTGGCAGGATGCGGAATCCGGGCTGTGCTATAACCGGTTCCGGTATTACGAGCCGGAAACAGGGATGTACCTGGTGAGTGATCCGCTGGGGTTGCTGGGGGGTGAGCAGACTTACCGGTATGTGCCGAATCCGTGTGGGTATGTTGATCCGCTGGGATTAGCATTTTGCCCCAGAATGCAGAAGACATTGCAAAAATTAACTGACAAGGCTGTTGCTGATATTATCGCTAACCCCAGACTCGCTGAAGATCTGATGTCGGCGGGGAGCTATGCACATTTAAAAAATGGAACTAATTTATATGCAGCCAGTTTTGGTAAGGCTGTTGAACGTAGGGTTGCACAGTTAGTTAGTGACAATTCCCGATTAAGCAAACTTGTTGAACATACTGGTCAGGCCAAGGGGGCTAATGGACAGTTTATATCGAGCCCTGACTTCACCACTAAAGGTAAAGGCGTGTTCGACGTTACAACAAATAAAGCACTCCAAGCGCATATAGACAGATATACTAAAGCTGGTGTGTATACTCCCTATAATGATATTGGTTACTTGGTATATGATGTCGTATATGGATTATCTTTCTAAAGCAAACTAATGGTAACTAAATATGACAAAAGTTCTTGAGAATGAAGAGTTCAATTCTATACATATAGACGAAGGTGGGGTTTTTAATAGTTTACGCTTTGAAAAATGTCTTTTTCAAAGCTGTAGCATACTTAGCAGAAAACTAAATGATAATAGTGATTTACCTCCTCGCTTTGAAAACATTCTCATTAAAGATTGCACTGCTCTTAATTGTGTAAGTGGCCCAGCTTTTTTAAAAGATGTAACTGTTGAGAATTTTAGGACCGGTGATATTTTTCTTATTTATTCCACTATGTTTCATCATGTAACATTAAAAGGAAAGCTTGGGGCAATAAAAATAAATAAAAAAGATTATGTGCGTGACTATGATAGCCATCAAAGACATATTGAGATGATGAGAACGAGATTTTATTCTCAGATAGATTGGGCGATGGATATATCACAGGCGAAGTTTTTAAGTTTCTCCTGCAAAGGTATCCCAGCAAAATTAATTAGACGAGATAGTGAGACTCAATTTGTTGTAACGAGGAAACGTTTCAACTCTATGGATGTACTAAATGCAGAATTTAAAGGACAATACCCGTTTGTTTATTTACTGCTGGAGCTCTTTTTAGAATCAGATGAAGATGACCAGGTATTAGTTACACCATTAGGCAAAGCAAAAAAATATTATCAGCCAATTCTCGAAGGATTTAGAGAGTTAAGACGAGCAGGAATACTCGAACCTAACTAAATAAGGGTTATATTCCGCCAGGATGAACGGCGTCTGGGCATAGAGTACGACCACCACAACCGGCCGGAAACACTCACCGACGTGATGGGCCGCGAACACCACACCGAATACAGTGGTCACGACCTGCCGGTGAAGATGCGCGGCCCCGGCGGTCAGTCAGTGCGCTTACAGTGGCAGCAGCACCATAAACTGAGTGGCCTTGAGCGCACTGGCACCGGCGCGGAAGGATTCCGCTACGACCGCCACGGCAACCTGCTGGCCTGGACGGACGGTAACGGTGTTGTCTGGACAATGGAATACGGCCCGTTTGATTTGCCGGTGGCGCGAACGGACGGTGAAGGCCACCGCTGGCAGTACCGCTACGATAAAGACACGCTGCAACTGACAGAAGTCATCAACCCGCAGGGTGAGTCATATCTTTATGTTCTGGATAACTGCGGCCGGGTGACGGAAGAGCGTGACTGGGGCGGCGTGGTCTGGCGTTACCGTTATGATGCCGATGGCCTGTGTACCGCCAGGGTTAACGGTCTGGAGGAAACCATCCTCTACAGCCGGGACGCCGCAGGCCGCCTGGCAGAAGTCATCACGCCGGAAGGCAAAACGCAGTATGCCTATGACAAATCCGGCAGGCTGACGGGTATCTTCAGCCCGGACGGCACATCACAGCGCACCGGCTATGACGAACGCGGGCGGGTGAATGTCACCACTCAGGGCCGACGGGCCATTGAATACCACTACCCCGACGAACACACCGTCATCCGCTGTATCCTGCCACCGGAAGATGAACGCGACAGACACCCCGGTGAATCCCTGCTGAAAACCACGTACCGCTACAACGCCGCCGGAGAACTGACGGAGGTCATTCTGCCGGGGGATGAGACGCTGACGTTCAGCCGTGATGAGGCAGGACGTGAAGTGCTCCGGCACAGTAACCGGGGTTTTGCCTGTGAGCAGGGCTGGAATGCAGCCGGTCAGCTTACCAGCCAGCGCGCCGGACTTTTCCCGGCAGAAGCCACATGGGGCGGGCTGCTCCCCTCACGGGTACGGGAGTACCGTTACGACAGCGCGGGTAATGTGTCAGGCGTCACCAGCCGGGAAGATTACGGACGGGAAACACGGCGGGAATACCGGCTGGACCGGAACGGCCAGGTCACGGCGGTGACAGCCTCAGGCACCGGGCTGGGCTATGGCGAAGGCGATGAGTCCTATGGCTATGACAGCTGCGGCTACCTGAAGGCGCAGTCTGCGGGCTGGCACCGGATAAGTGAAGAGACTGACCAGTATGCCGGAGGCCACCGGCTGAAACAGGCCGGAAACACGCAGTATGACTATGACGCCGCAGGCCGGATGGTCAGCCGCACCAGACACCGTGACGGCTATCGCCCGGAAACAGAGCGGTTCCGGTGGGACAGCCGTGACCAGCTGACCGGGTATTGCAGCGCACAGGGTGAGCAGTGGGAATACCGCCACGACGCCAGCGGCAGACGGACGGAAAAACGCTGCGACCGGAAGAAAATCCGCATCACGTACCTGTGGGACGGCGACAGTATTGCGGAAATCCGGGAATACCGCGATGATAAACTGTACAGCGTACGGCACCTGGTGTTTAACGGCTTTGAGCTGATAAGCCAGCAGTTCAGCCGGGTACGGCAGGCGCATCCGTCGGTGGCCCCGCAGTGGGTGACACGGACGAATCATGCGGTGAGCGACCTGACGGGCCGTCCGCTGATGCTCTTTAACAGTGAAGGTAAAACCGTCTGGCGACCGGGACAGACCAGCCTGTGGGGGCTGGCACTCAGCCTGCCCGCAGACACCGGCTACCCGGACCCGCGCGGGGAACTGGACGCGGAAGCCGACCCCGGCCTGCTGTATGCAGGACAGTGGCAGGATGCGGAATCCGGGCTGTGCTATAACCGGTTCCGGTATTACGAGCCGGAAACAGGGATGTACCTGGTGAGTGATCCGCTGGGGTTGCTGGGGGGTGAGCAGACTTACCGGTATGTGCCAAATCCGTGTGGGTGGGTTGATCCGCTGGGATTGGCTGCAAGTTCTAAAATCAGCAGTTTGATGGACTATATTGGCGATGGTCGTCGTGTTAGTGGGCATACGGGTTTCCTGGATGGGGTTCGTTTATCACGTAGTCAAATAAACAATATTGCTAAAGAAATGGAGAAGCTAGGAATTAAAGTAATAAGGAAAGCAGATAAATATTTGCCACCAAATGCTAGGGCAGCTTTTGATTATGGCCTTCGCAATATTTATCTTAGGAAAAATGCTACCTTATATGAGGTGTATCATGAAGTGATTCATGCTAAGCAATTTGCGAAAATTGGACGAGAAGCATACGAAGCACTAGGACGTTTATCTAGGGAGGAACACGTTCTAAATGAAATATTAAAAAGTAAAAATTTATTCAATGAGGCGGAAATAGCTCATGCCATAAAATATGTTGAGGGATTGAGAGAAAAATTCATGATGGGACTAATAAATTGATAAAACATAACAAAATAACTATCGAAATGGCTCTTGACTTGGCTCGGCGTGAGTTAGAGTTAAGGGAAATTCCTTATATTAAAAATAGTCTACATGCCAATTACAGCTATAAATCTATTAGTATTGGTTCTAAGCAAGGTTGGTTAATTTCAGCGAAATTAAAAGTCCCTGAAACTTTTGAGCCTGATATGATATTTATTGAGATATCTGACCCAGAAGGTTTTATTAATATTCCTGATGTATTATAAACTACGTTAGAGGTTTTGTTATAAGGTAATCGGTTTCTTTACAGACCGCTGGCGTACATCGCACAGAGGCTGCTAACAGGGATATTCCTGCCTGGATGAACGCAAGGCAAGATCATGGAAATAGTGATATACATCACTATTTCCATCCTGATTTTAGCTATCGCATTAATAAAACAGCGGATGTTAGCCAATATCGAAACCAGTAACCCGTATCACGCCCAGTACATCCTGCGCCGCCGCGATGATTACCTGGTGCTGTTCGACCGTGATGCCCTGAGCTGCCGCTTCTTTTATGACGCCTTTCCGGGAATGCGTCTGCGCCACCAGGTGACCGGCGATACCGACGATGACCGC
>OIGO01000515.1_pt1 | contig 9244 bp, 6 predicted proteins | sample 1582251 | NCBI WGS metagenome assembly OIGO01 (sample SAMN02674607, study PRJEB24791) | human gut metagenome, SKBSTL069 | isolation source: stool | host: Homo sapiens | place: USA
CCTAGTAAGAAAGTGTTTTTTTAGATTCTTCTTTTAAGTATTTGTGTTTTTTCTTTCATTCCGGCTTGCAGCACCTTTTTCGTGCGGAGAGGAAACCATGTGGATGTTTGTCATGTCATACTTACGTTTTTGTGCTTTTATTGATCAAAAGGTTCTGGTTCTAGAATATAGGATACATGGGAAGTGAAAAAGTATGATTGGAGTTGTAGTGGTTTTCTAGTTTAAGAAAAAAAGAAGTAGCGTTGTTGGCAAATAGTCTTTTAAAGCTATTCGTAGAACTTTTGTGGCTTTGTTTATATGATATTCGACACCTTTTGTTGTCATGTTCAATAGGTCTGCTATTTCTTTGTGGGATTTATTTTCGTATCGACTCATGGCAAAAATACGTCTGGTTTGCTCCGGTAAAGTTTCTAAGGTTCTATTTACGATTTCTTGAATCTCAGCTGTGAAAATTTCATTAGGTTCAAGTTCTTCTAGAGTTGCGATTCTATTAGATAACTCCCAAGAGTAGATTTGAAAGATTTTATCGGAAGCCATTTGACGAACCTGTTGATTTCGAAGATAATCTATACATTTATGCTTCAAGACAGTCAAAACATAAGCTGGTATGTTTATGTCTGAAGGCAATCGTTCCTTGTTTTCCCAATAATACATAATTGATTCAATGACAAAGTCCTCGGCCACGGCTTCATCATGCACGTACGTAGAGGCAAAATGAATGAAGCGGCGTTGATAGTCAATGAAAAATTGGTTGAAATTGTTGGTGTAATTGTTTTTATTGAACATGCGTTTTATAGTTATGCTCTGCAAATATACACTAATTTCCTATAAACGATGTCTTATTGGCTTCTTATAGAATTAAAAAAGGTTAAGTATTGCCTTTTGGCGTGAAAGAAGCTATCTGTAATGTACTTGAAATAAGGTGTTGTTGTCATTTAAACTTCGAGTTTACACTAGTCTTATAGCGGTAGAATATAGTTTTATATCTTTAATAACAATGAATAGAAATGAATTTAATGAATGAGTTTTGAGATAATAAATACTGTGCTGACTAATTTGTTGGGTCAGTTGTGTTAAGACGACCAAACTGAGTTGGAAAGTCTTTGGAAATGCTTGTGCAAATAATTTTTTCAGTAAAATGTACCAAAATAGTTCCTCATTTGGATTATTTGGGTCGGTCTATTCTCTTTAAATGCACTACTTTTGCCATCAGGAAAATTAATCACTTAATAAACAATCCATGTATTATGAAAACAATTCTTAGCGCATTAGGACTTTCCCTTTTGATCTTAACGAGTTGCGGTGGACAAAAAAAGGTTGAAGTAGACTTTATTCAGGACAACATCGACAACGCAGTTGCACAAAACACGATTCAAACGGATATTATTGAAAAATCTGGTAAGATCCTGAATCCAAGAACTATCAACAAAGACGGTAGCATTTCTTACATACCTATTGATGACTGGTGCTCCGGTTTCTTTCCCGGTAGTATATGGTTGACTTATAATCTGACGGGTGATAAGAAATGGTTGCCGCTGGCTGAGAAATATACAGAAGCTCTTGATTCTGTGAAATATCTGAAATGGCATCATGATGTAGGTTTCATGATCGGTTGCAGTTATTTGAACGGCTATCGCATGGCAGATAAGAAAGAGTACAAAGACGTCATTATAGAAGCTGCCAAATCATTGTCCACTCGTTTTCGTCCGAATGCAGGCGTTATCCAGTCATGGGATGCCGATAAAGGTTGGCAGGGAACACGGGGATGGAAATGTCCGGTGATTATTGATAATATGATGAATCTCGAACTCTTATTTGAAGCAACAGCTCTTTCCGGAGATTCTACTTTCTACAATATTGCAGTGAAACATGCTGATACAACAATGGCTCACCACTTCCGTCCGGACAACAGCTGCTACCATGTGGTAGATTACGATCCGGAGACAGGAGAAGTGCGTAAGAGACAAACTGCACAGGGATATGCCGACGAATCGGCTTGGGCTCGCGGACAAGCATGGGCTCTGTATGGATATACTACCTGCTATCGCTATACCAAAGACAAGAAATATCTCGACCAGGCACAAAAGGTCTATAACTTCATCTTTAATAATAAGAACCTGCCGGAAGACCTCGTACCATACTGGGATTATGATGCTCCGAATATTCCGAACGAACCGCGCGATGCTTCTGCAGCAGCTTGTACAGCCTCTGCCCTTTATGAACTGGATGGCTATCTGCCGGGCAACCACTACAAGGAAACGGCTGATAAGATAATGGAAAGTTTGGGCTCACCTGCTTATCGCGCAGAAGTTGGAACAAATGGAAACTTTATCCTGATGCATTCGGTTGGCAGTATTCCTCACGGTCAGGAAATTGACGTTCCTCTGAACTATGCTGACTATTACTTCCTGGAAGGACTGATGCGTAAAAGAGATTTGGAAAAGAAATAAGAAATAGATAATGAACGGTAAACAGTGAACGGTGAATGCTTAGCGGATTCTGACGGAACATGTTTACCGTTTATCATTCGCTACTTATTATCTATAACTTTCTATTGACCGTTTGTCATTTACCTGTTTTTAATCATTTATCATAAACCATCATGAATAAACCTATAAACCTTCTTGTAGGAGGCTTGACGCTGTTTGTCGCACAAGGTTGCAAGGCTCCGAAGCAAGCGTCCCAACAAGCGGAGCATCCTAATATAATCTATGTATTTCCCGATCAATACCGTAACCAGGCGATGGGCTTCTGGAGGCAGGACGGATTCCGGGATAAAGTAAACTTTGAAGGAGACCCCGTGCATACTCCTAATCTGGATGCCTTTGCACGTGAATCTATGGTCTTGTCGTCTGCACAGAGTAACTGTCCGTTGAGCAGCCCTCATCGTGGAATGTTACTGACCGGTATGTATCCGAACAAAAGCGGTGTACCATTGAATTGCAATTCTACACGTCCGATCAGTTCCTTACGCGAGGATGCGGAATGTATCGGCGATGTGTTCAGCAAAGCAGGTTATGACTGTGCTTATTTTGGTAAACTTCACGCTGACTTCCCGACTCCGAACGATCCCGAACATCCGGGACAGTATGTGGAAGAAAAACGTCCGGCATGGGATGCCTATACACCGAAAGAACGCCGGCACGGCTTTAACTACTGGTATTCTTACGGAACATTTGACGAACACAAGAACCCGCATTATTGGGATACGGATGGTAAGAGACACGATCCGAAGGAATGGTCACCTTTGCACGAATCAGGCAAAGTCATTTCTTATCTGAAAAATGACGGTAACGTACGTGATACCAAGAAACCTTTCTTCATAATGGTGGGCATGAATCCTCCTCACAGCCCGTATCGCTCCTTGAATGACTGTGAAGAGCAGGATTTTAATCTTTATAAAGATCAGCCTCTGGATAGTCTGTTGATTCGTCCGAATGTCGATTTGAAGATGAAGAAAGCGGAGTCTGCACGTTATTATTTCGCTTCCGTTACCGGAGTAGACCGTGCTTTCGGACAGATTTTGACGACATTGAAAGAATTGGGATTGGATAAGAATACAGTCGTAATCTTTGCTTCCGATCATGGTGAGACGATGTGTAGCCAGCGCACTGATGATCCGAAGAATTCCCCTTATTCTGAATCCATGAATATTCCGTTCCTGGTTCGTTTTCCCGGTAAGATTCAGCCGAGGGTAGATGATTTATTGCTCTCCGCTCCTGATATTATGCCTACGGTGCTTGGCTTGTGCGGTCTGGGTGATTCTATTCCGGCGGAAGTGCAGGGACGTAATTTCGCTCCTCTTTTCTTCGATGAAAAGGCTGAAATTGTTCGTCCTACAGGTGCACTGTATATTCAGAATGTAGATGGTGATAAAGATGAAAATGGATTGGTGCAGACTTACTTCCCTTCTTCAAGAGGTATCAAGACGGCTCAATATACATTGGCGTTATATATCGACCGTGATACGAAGCAATTGAAGAAAAGCCTCTTATTCGATGATGTAAAAGATCCATATCAACTGCATAACCTGCCTTTGGAAGAAAATAAGGAGATTGTGGCACAACTTTGCGGTGAAATGGGAGCTATGTTGAAGGAAATTAATGATCCTTGGTATACGGAAAAGATTCTGTCGGATCGGATTCCTTATTAGCGATTAGTAATTTATAAAACGCTGATTAACTCAAATAAGTGCCAATTTTAGGAGTAAATCTCTGCGACAATAATAGGTGTTAATCCGCATCCGCGTTTAAATTGAAAATAGTAATGAAAAACAGTTGTTTTATAGTATTATTCCTTTTGGGAATCATTCCTTCAGCTTTCGCTCAACTCATCGGATTTGAAGAAGAAGTGCCCGAAGCATTTACAGTTTCCGGAAAGGGAGAAGTGAAAATCTCTTCTCTTTTTTACAAGGAGGGTGAAAGTAGTCTGGAATGGGACTTTCAGCCCGGTTCTACGCTGGATGTTCAAATTGCTCCTTTATCGTTGAATACGAGAAACGAGAAGCAGTTCGGCATTACCTTGTGGATTTATAATGAGAAACCGCAGCAGGATTCTATTCGTTTTGAGTTTCTGAATAAGGAGGGAGAAGTCTCTTACTGGTTCTCTTATCGTTTGCAGGCAGCAGGCTGGCGGGCTTGCTGGATCTCTTTTGAGTATATGCAGGGCGACAAGAAAGATAAGAAGATCGTAGCCTATCGGCTGGTTGCCCCGCAACGGAAGGGACGTATCTTTCTTGACCGTCTGATTTTTCCGGAAAAGAAAATGAATCTTCGTACCACTCCCGACCAACAGTTGCCTACCAATAATGGGCTGTCTAATCGTGACCTGTGGCATTGGTGTCTCGTGTGGAAATGGGAACAACAGTCGTATGATATTCCTCTGCCTTCTAAATTGACAAGCGAACAAAAGAAGGAGCTGAAGACTATCGAACAACGTTTGACAGATTTTCTGGAAGTGAAAAAGGCACCGCAAGGGCCTATTAATGCTGCCTATAAAACATTTGAGAAAGCGGCTATCAGTCCATCCATCGCTGGGACGGGATTTATAGGAACTCCTATTGTTGCTCCTGATGAACAGGACAAGAAGAAAGGAGAAATGTCATGGAACGATATTGAAACGATGCTTTCCGGCTTTGCCTATGATGCTTATTATAACCAGAACGAAACATCAAAGAAAAACTACTTTACCGTATTCGACTATGCTATCGATCAGGGATTTGCATACGGTAGCGGTATGGGTACCAATCATCATTATGGTTATCAGGTACGTAAGATATATACAACTGCCTGGCTGATGCGTGATGCTATCTATAAACATCCTCATCGGGATGCTTATCTCTCCACATTGCGTTTTTGGGCGGCTCTACAAGAAACTCGTCAGCCATGCTCTCCAACACGTGATGAATTGTTGGATTCCTGGCATACGTTATTGATGGCGAAATTTATTTCCGCTATGATGTTTCCCGATGCAAGAGAACAGGCGCAAGCGTTGAGCGGATTATCACGTTGGTTATCTTCTTCTTTGCGTTATACTCCGGGAACGATCGGTGGTATAAAGGTAGACGGTACGACTTTCCATCATGGCGGTTTCTATCCGGGATATACCACTGGAGTACTTGCGACTGTAGGAGAATATATTGCATTTACCAATGGTACAAGTTTTGAACTGACCGAAGATGCGCGCAAACACATGAAATCAGCCTTTATTGCTATGCGCAATTATTGCAATTTCTATGAATGGGGCATCGGAATCAGTGGCCGTCATCCTTTTGGAGGGAAGATGGGAAGCGATGATATCGAAGCATTTGCCAATATAGCTTTATCCGGCGATTTGTCCGGTCAGGGAAATACGTTTGATCGTGGTCTGGCTGCTGACTATTTACGTCTGATACGCAATAGTGATACTCCGAATGCGCGTTTCTTCAAGAAGGAAGGTATTCAACCGGCACAGGCTCCACAGGGATTCTTCGTTTACAACTATGGTTCGGCAGGCATTTTCCGTCGTGCAGATTGGATGGTGACATTGAAAGGATATACCACTGACGTATGGGGTTCTGAAATTTATACGAAAGATAACCGTTACGGACGTTATCAGAGTTATGGCTCCGTGCAGATTATGGGGAAAGGAAATCCCGTGTCACGTGCCGGAAGCGGTTTTGTGCAGGAGGGATGGGACTGGAACCGTTTGCCGGGTACAACTACCATTCATTTGCCTTTCGATTTGCTTGATAGCCCATTGAAAGGAACGACTATGGCACGCTCCAAAGAGAATTTCTCCGGAAGCAGTTCTTTAGATGGTAAAAATGGAATGTTCGCTATGAAATTGGCAGAACGGGATTATGAGAATTTCACACCAGACTTTGTGGCCCGTAAATCCGTATTCTGTTTTGATAACCGGATGGTTTGCCTGGGAACAGGTATTTCGAACTCCAATGCGGATTATCCTACGGAAACGACTCTTTTCCAGACAAAATATAATGGTAAGGAGCCCAAAGTAGGAGAGGATAACTATTGGCTTCATGATGGTTATGACAATTATTATCATGTAGTGGACGGAACCGTTCGCTCACAGGTGGCAGAACAGGAATCACGGCACGACAAGACGCGTGAAGTTACTAAGGGAAAATTCTCTTCTGCCTGGATAGAACATGGCAAGGCACCGAAAGAGGGGACTTATGAATATATGGTATTGATACAGCCTTCTGCTTCCGATCTCGATGAACTGCGCAAAACTCCTGCATACGAGGTGTTGCAACGCGATCAGACTGCTCACGTTGTTTATGATAAAAAGACAGGTATCACGGCGTATGCTGCTTTTGAAGCTTATCAGCCTGCCGCTGATAAAGTGTTCGTGGCTATTCCTGCGGAAACAATGGTGATGTATGCAAAGGAATCTGATAAGGGTATCCGTTTAAGCGTCTGTGATCCGAATCTGAATATAGAAGAGAAGACGTATACAACGAAAGAGCCCAGTCGTCCTATTACTAAGGAGATACGGCTTAAAGGACATTGGAGATTGACAAGCCCGATGGAAAATGTCCGGTTGGAACAGCAGGGAGACCAGACCGTACTGACAGTAACCTGTCAGCATGGACAGCCGGTCGAAATGCTCATGGAAAATAAATAATTAGTGAATAAGATAAGAGAAAACAAGAATTTAAAGAGAGGTATTAGTTATCATGTTTCTATGAAAAAAGAGAAGACCGGTTCGTGGGGAGCCGGTCTTCTTTGTATTTACACGGTGCGTTGAGCACTTTCTTTTCTTGTTACTTATTCAGTCTCCATTCGAAACCGTCTTTAGTATCTTTGATTTCAAATCCGAGTGCTGTCAGTGTGTTGCGGATTTCGTCGGAAGTAGCCCAGTCTTTGTTGGCTTTCGCTTTCATACGTTGTTCCAGTAGCATATCTACTACCTTGCCGTAAGCTGCCTCACGACCATCTGAAGAGCCTTTTTCTTCTTTCAATCCCATGATGTCGAAGCTGAACAGATGGAATGTTTCTTTCAGGTCTTTCAGGTCCTCGGCGGAGATGGTGGCATTGCCGGCAATGATATTGTTTATAATGCGGGCGCCTTCGAAAAGCTGTGCGATGACAATCGGTGTATTTAAGTCGTCATTCATTGCTTCGTAGCATTTAGCGCGCAGTTCTTTCACGTTGATTCCCTCTGAAGTTACCGATGAGGGAGTTATCTTATCTAATGCGTCAATGGCTTCCATCAGACGTTGCAGACCCTTTTCGGATGCTTGCAGTGCTTCATTGCTAAAGTCTACCGTGCTGCGATAATGAGCTTGCAGGATGAAGAAACGGATTGTCATTGGTGTGTAGGCTTGCGCCAGCAGCTTATGAGTACCGGTGAAGAATTCGTCCAGCGTGATGAAGTTGCCAAGTGATTTACCCATCTTGGTTCCGTTGATGGTAATCATGTTGTTGTGCATCCAGCAGTGAACCATGTCATCGCCTTGTGAAGCTACCGATTGTGCGATTTCACATTCGTGGTGAGGGAAAATCAAGTCCATTCCTCCTCCGTGAATATCGAAGTGTTCGCCTAGGTATTTGCGTCCCATAGCGGTACATTCGGCGTGCCATCCGGGGAAACCGTCGCTCCATGGAGACGGCCAGCGCATGATATGTTCAGGTTGTGCCTTTTTCCAAAGGGCGAAGTCGGCGGGATTGCGTTTTTCGCTTTGTCCGTCGAGGTCACGGGTGGTATTCAATACGTCGTCCAGATTACGTCCGGAAAGTTTTCCGTAGTGGTAATCTTTATTGTATTTGGCTACATCGAAGTAGACGGAGCCTTCGCTTTCATAGGCGTATCCGGCATCCAAAATCTTCTGTACCAGTTGGATTTGTTCAATGATATGTCCTGAAGCATGTGGCTCAATGCTTGGAGAAAGTACATTCAACGCTTCCATTGCTTTATGATAGCGGTTCAGGAAATATTGAACAACCTCCATTGGTTCCAACTCTTCCAGACGTGCTTTCTTGGCAATCTTGTCTTCTCCGTCATCGGCATCATGTTCCAGATGACCTACATCGGTAATATTTCGTACGTAGCGTACTTTATATCCTAGGTGGGTGAGATAGCGGAATAACACATCGAAGGTTATAGACGGGCGGGCGTGTCCTAAATGGGCATCTCCGTAAACAGTCGGTCCGCACACATACATGCCTACATGAGGTGCATGAAGCGGTACGAACAACTCTTTCTTTCTATCTAAGGTGTTGTAAATGGTAAGTTGATGTTCCATAACATTTTATATTTGTTTTATTGGAACTGCAAAGTTAGTATAAAATCTGAATATGCGCTCTATCTTTGATGAGTTGATTTTAGCTCTTGAGCTGTTTTACTGGTAATATTATTAGTTTCCCGGTATGAAACTAAAAGTTTCACACCGGGGAACCAATGGTTTCATTACGGGAAACCAAAGGTTTCTCACCGAGAAACTAAAATTTTGTCGGCATGAAAGTAAATGTTTGGTTATTGTTGACTGCAAAACTTATCAATAGCTTCTGCTACACCGTCTTCTTCGTTGCTTAGAGTGATGTAATTTGCTGCTTTTTTTACAGGTTCTTTGCTTAAAACGGTGTTTTTATTACTCAGAGCAATAATTATCATCATTATAGCGCACTTGTACCCCCCCACAAGACATACAAGAACTTTTTTACGCCGCCGTCCGGTTCCGTTATTGCTCTTCCGTTTTGATAATCGCCAAACTTACCTCTGTCAAACAGTGCGGCTGCCC
>OIGO01000522.1_pt1 | contig 9127 bp, 10 predicted proteins | sample 1582251 | NCBI WGS metagenome assembly OIGO01 (sample SAMN02674607, study PRJEB24791) | human gut metagenome, SKBSTL069 | isolation source: stool | host: Homo sapiens | place: USA
CGCTGCCGTCCTCGTTTTTGAAGCTGTTGAGGTAGGTGTTGTACACAGCGCCCGCCTCGTTGGTCAGGGCAAGGTTCATCAGACTGTCTTTCAGCGGGGCAGCATCGTGCAGCGAGAACCGGCAGCAGGTGATGATATCCGGCAGGCCGCCGTTCTGCTGCAAAAACTTGTAAAAATCCAGATCGTTGTTGCCTACGATGAACTCAATATTCACGTCCGGCAGCTGCGCTTGGACATAGGGAGCATAGCTTTCGTACAGGCTATTGCTCCACAGATACACCTGAATGGTCTGGGCATCCTCTTGCTCCTGTACCTGTTCCGGGCTTTTTGTGCCGCAGCCGGTCAGCAGGGACAGCCCCAGCGCCAGTACCGCAAGCACGGAAATAAGGCGGCGCAATGTTCTTTTGTTCATTAAAAGACTCCTCACAACTCTTGGGCAGCTGCCGTTTTTGCGGCAAAGCTGCTATGGCTCACCAATCGTACATCACCGCCCGCAAGAGTGTGCGCTTTAAAACCCGCCCACGGAAATGATGCCGCAATTTTTTGTGTGCTTCCTGTTTTGCACTTTTCCTTTCCCGCGAAAAGGCACAGCGCAATAGAGACATACAATTATTTTACCATTATCAGGAAGTTTTTTCAACAAATTTTCACATATTTATCCATAAAAACCACGCGCATCCGATTTCTTTGCGGCAGCTCCGGCATCGTGCTGCAATGACCGGGAGGGTTTTAGGTTTTGCCGGTGCAAAGCGCCTGCCAGCGCTCCGCCGGGATGACAGGCTCTGTGACAAAGGCTTCGGGATTTGGGGCAAGAACATGGCGGGTGACCCGGAAAAGCCCCTCAGCATCGCACAAAATGCAGACTGCATCGCCGAATTTCGTGTTCCGGGCTGCGCCGCAGTCCAGATACGCCTGCTCCAGCTTGACGAAATCCTCCGAGATGTGCGGCTGCTGCGCGTTATAGTGGCGGCGCATATAGACGGTGTGCTGCGCCCCGGCTTCGTCCGCCACGGTCAGCTGCAGGGGCTTGTCGGTCAGGCGGTTCGGGACGTTCAGCACCTCCTCCACGCTGTGGATAAAGGTGTTGCGGGCGTGGGTCACCCCCAGCAGCAGCACCTTGCCGTGAGCTGCCCGCAACCGGTCGTAGCAGCCGCCGGGGGTGCAGGGGGTGTTGGCATCCAGCTCCCCTTCTATGTAAGCAGCCGCGTCCTTGCCGTAAGCCGCCATGCTGTGGGTGGGGTGCAGCGAGCGCACCACCCCGGGGCGCTGCCGGAACAGCTCCGGCAGAATGCCCACACAGCACGGGCTGCGGCACACATCGAACATCCGGTTCTCCTCATTGATAAACCGCCATGTGTGGGTGGGCAGCAGCAGCAAGCCCTCCGCAAAAAACTCCATCAGCGCGTCCAGAACTGTGTCCGCACCGCCCTCCACCGTGCCGATGGACTTCATGGAAGAATGGATCAGGATGGTCTCGTTTCCTGTCAGCCCCATTGCTGCAAGGTCGTGCTTGAGGTCAGCCTTTGTATATGCCATGTCGTCTCTCCTTTTCGGGCGTTTTGCCTATCCTCAGTTTACCGCCTTTTGCGCAGCAAGGCAAGCCCGCAGCAGCACAGTACCCCCGCAATACACAAAAAAGCACATTTCCTGCTGTATTTTCCGGTAACGCTCCGGTGTATGCAGGGTATTTGGCCCCTTTCAGCCTTTTTAACAAAACCTTGTATACAGCATTTTATCCCGCCGTGCTGCCGCCATAAAACCGCAGCGCTTTGCAATTATAGCATTTGACAGTTATTTTCTATTTTCTTTATACATTTCGTACAACATCCGCTTTATCACGGCATTCTATCAGCACTTTTCCCGCATTATGAAGTGGTATATCAATCTTCCCGTTTCATAAGCAGCTCCGTATGCAAGCGCAAAAGCTTGTATACAAGCCGTCAAATAAAGTTCCGTTCCAGCATTGACATTCGTTTGCCGGGACGGTACAATGATATTAAGCTTAATTTACCGGATAAATGGAGAACAACTATGGCTACATTACAGCACACGGATGAGCTTTATCATATTCTCGAGGACGAGATCTGTGCCCTGAAGATCCTGCCCGGGGAAGCGCTGAGCGAAAACCAGCTGTGCAAGCGGTTCGGTGTTTCGCGCACCCCCATCCGCAGCGTTTTGCAGCGGCTGGAGCAGAACCGCTTTGTGCAGATCATCCCCTGCAAGGGCACCATCGTTACCGCCATCGACATCGGCGTGGTGGATCAGCTCATCTTCCAGCGTGTTGCCGTGGAGGGCATGGTGTTCCGGGATTTTGTGCAGAGCTGCTCGCCCATGGAGATCCTTGCTGTGGAGCACCTTTATAATATGCTGCTGGAGGCCGCTGCGGGGCGCAGTGACCCGGAAAATTTTGATTTCAACCACTTCCTCAGCTGCGACCTTGCCATGCACGAGTACTGGTTCCGCAAAACCAGCAAGGAGTACCTTTGGGAGCAGATGACCCGCCCGCAGGCAGATTACTCCCGCTTTATCCGTCTGGACATCGTGGGCGCACGCAACGTGCTCAGCGTTGTCAGCGAGCACGCCGAGATGCTGCGTATTCTGCGGGAGAAAGACCTGGACGCCATTGAGCCGCTGATGCGCACTCACTTGTACGGCGGCGTAAGCCGCATGGGCAGCAAGATCTACTCGGACGAATACCGCGTCTACTTCAAGCTGCCGGAAAGCAATAAATAAAGGCAGCTGCACAAAACGGTTTTCAATGCCCTCCGCTTGCGCTCTGGGCATATTTAAAGGAATATTATTTTATCGCAATTTTCAGAAATAGTGTCTATCAAAACAGCATATTTGCGATATGCAGTTTGCGGATGTTGCTTGTGCATTAAAAATGCAAACTGCTATAAAATCTTTATCGAACCACTCGCCTGGCGAGTGGTTTTAGAAATACAAAAAGCCGCTTCTCAGCGGTCCTTCTGGCAAAAGAATACGCCCTGCTGTTGCCTCTGTCAAGAAGTTTAGGCATTTTCGGAGATTCCGAAAAAGATTTCGCTTTCGGGAGTCCTCAAACCGTCACCCCAGTGCCACATCCAGCACCATCATCACGCTGAAACCTACCGCAAAAAACACCGTGCCAACGTTGGAGTGCTGTCCCTGCGACATTTCCGGGATCAGTTCCTCCACCACCACATACAGCATGGCTCCGGCGGCAAAGCTGAGCAGATAGGGCAAAGCAGGCACCACGATGCCTGCCGCCAGAATCGTCAGCACTGCCCCGATGGGCTCTACGATGCCGGACAGCACGCCGCCCCAGAACGCCCGGCCTTTCTTCATTCCTTCCGCCCGCAGCGGCATGGAGATGATGGCACCCTCCGGGAAGTTCTGGATGGCAATGCCAAGGGAAAGTGCCAGCGCCCCGGCGGCGGTGATCTGAGTAGTCCCGGCAAGGTAACCGGCATAGACTACGCCCACTGCCATACCCTCCGGGATGTTGTGCAGCGTTACCGCCAGAACCATCATGGTGGTGCGCTGGAGCTGGCTTTTTGGCCCTTCGGCCTGCAAACTGTTCTGGTGCAGATGCGGGATGAGATGATCCAGCAGCAGCAAAAACAGGATGCCCAGCCAGAAGCCCACCGCCGCTGGGAAAAACGCCAGCCTGCCCAGATCTGCAGCCTGTTCCATGGCCGGGATCAGCAAGCTCCATACCGATGCCGCCACCATGACCCCGGCGGCAAAGCCGGTGAGGGCGCGCTGAATGCCGTCACGCAAAGAGTTTTTTAAAAAGAATACACAGCCTGCTCCAAGGCTTGTGCCCAGAAACGGGATCAAGATCCCCCAGAATGCGTCTTGTATCATGTAGTACCTCCTTGCGGTTATTCATAACTAACCACATGAAAAGTATACTGCGCTCCGGCAAAAAGGTCAAGGGCTTGCAGCATAAAGAGCGTAAACGGCACCTTTTGCCCACAAATTAACCTCTGTAAACATCCCCGTTTTTTCTTGACAACGCTTTGCAGGCGTGCTATTTTAGGTCTCGTCAATTAGCTTATCCTAACCATCTGAGGGGCTTTGCCCCGCGGGTTTTTCTTTGCGCGCAATGTTAGGTGATGCTAACTACATGATCCCTATCCCCTGCCAGTGTGATGAAAGGAGCATTTTTTCATGAGAACAAAGAAATTTCTTTCCCTGCTGCTGTCGGCGGCTATGGCGCTCAGCCTGCTGACCGCTACCGCCTTTGCAGCAGCCCCCGCCGAGGAGGAAAACGGCTTTTTCGATTTTCTGCTGGGCAAAAAGTACACCTACCTCTACGCTGCCCTGACCTGGGATGAGTATTGGGCAAACGAGAAGGTCTATGCTGCCGGCAGCACTGCCGCTTCTGCGCAGCTGGACAGCCACGAGGAGCACGACCTTGGCGCATTTGACGCCGTTTCCCGCGCTACCGCCAACCATGGTCTGCACCGCGGCAGCTTCCAGAGCACTGCTGTCATCTACGCCAAGGACGGCAGCAGCTACACCGTTTCCCACTGGTCGGACGATGGCAAGACCATCTATCTGGCCGATGGCACTACCGTAGGCTGGAACCGCGGCACCATTACTAAGGCCGATGGCTCTACCGTGCAGATGGACCATTACGAGGTGCTGGGCACCAAGTATGTGCCGGTGCGCGTGGCTACCAGCGACCTTGCAGATTTCTGCTCCAAGTACACCGTGGTGGAAAATGGCGGTCAGCTGGTGGGCGGCTACTCTGAAAAGAACCTGACCGCCTACACCCTGACGGCTGCGGTGGACAAGAACACCAACGGCCTGAAGTATGCAACCAAGAGCGGCGATGGCTACACCTTCTCCGCCGCACACACCGGCACCGGTTCCGGCGTGGCTGAAGCCGCCCAGAAAGCTGCTGATGGTCTTACCGTGAACCTGCGCAGCGGCAGCGATGTGGGCAGCTTTGGCGAGTTCATCCGTGTGGACCTGAACGGCAACTACGGCGAGCTTGGCTCCCGGATGCAGTCCGTGGTGTGGACCTACTACGGCAATGACAGCACCTACACCCACGCCAAGGCCTCCTACGGCACCAAGTTTGCAGCCGACAACTGGATGCACAAGTCCATGGGCATCCAGCTGGGTCTGAGCGATTCCGCCCGTTGCCAGCTGCCGGAAGGCACGGACGGCACCGGCTACTGGACCATCACCATCCGCGCACTGGGCTATGCCGACACGGTGGTCAAGTTCCAGACCACTGCCGAAAACCTTGCCAAGCATGAACTGGCAAGCGATGCCGACCGCGCCGCCCTGCAGGCTGTAGTTGCCGAAGCACAGAGCAAGGCAAAGGCCGCTTACACCGCCGACAGCTACGCCAATCTGGAGACTGAGCTGGCCGAGAGCGTGGAGCTGCTGAGCCGCGAGACCTTGTATAAGGCCGCTGCACTGGAGCAGGTGACCCACCTGACCGATGCCGTGCAGAACCTGAAAGCTGCCTGATCCGGCAAAGAACAGAATACCCAAAAAGCAAGGTCGCTCTATGCAGGCGGCCTTGCTTTTCCGTGTCAGGAGGACTTGGAATGAACAAAAAACGAAGCAACACGCTGCTGCCGCTGGTGCAGCTGCTCCCGGCGGTGGCGGCAGCGGCGGCTGTGCTTTTTGCCCTGCCGCGCACTGTGCCGGTGCTGGCTGCCGTGCCGGAAAGGCTGACAGCCGTGGTGGAGCAGCCGGTGGAAGCCGCTTCCTCCGAAGCGGAGGAAGAAGCGCTGCCCAAGCTGCCCTATGCTGACGGCGTTTACGTCGGCTCTTCCCGGGGCTACGGCGGTACCGTCCGGGTGCAGGTCACCATGGAAAACGGCAGCATCACGGAGGTTGAAATTCTGGATGCTTCCCACGAGACCAAGCAGTTTCTGCGGCGTGCAAAGCGGCTTTTGACTACTGTAGTGGATGCCCAGAGCTGGGAGGTGGATGCCGTTTCCGAAGCCACCTACACCAGCCGGGGCATTCTGGGCGCAGTGCAGAACGCCCTGACCGGCGAGGTGGTCAACAATCCCCTGCCGCCGCAGCCCAAGCCCGCCGCACCGCTGGTGGTGGAGGAATTCACAGCGCCCTCCACTTACCTTGACGGCATCTACACCGCCGAAGCCATAGGCTTTGAGGGCAAAATTACAGTGCAGATCACGGTGGCAGAGGATAAGATCACCGATATCACGATTCTGAGCGCTGAGGACGAGGAGGAATATCTTTCCCGGGCAAAGCGGGTCATTCCCGCCATTCTGGAAGGACAAACCCCCAATGTGGATGCCGTTTCCGGTGCGACTTACTCCTCCACCGGTATCCTGAACGCCGTCAAGCTGGCGCTGGCAAAGGCCGCTGTCGCCCCGGCAGAGGAAGCCGCCCCGGAGCAGACAGCATCGGAAGAAGCGGCAGAAGAAGCCGCCGCACCGTCTGAAGCAGCAGGATCCGAGGAAACGCCGGTCGCTGCGCCCACCGTGGAGGTGGTGCAGCCGGAGGAAAAGAGCGCTGTTTCCGCATGGTTCAAGGAAGTGTGGCAGCAGCTTTTCCCGACAGATGCACCGGACGGTTCTGAACCGGCTTCCTCTGAGGAAGTGCTGCCGACATCCGAGACGGCACTGCCGCCGGAAGAGACCGAAACCGAACCTGAAACGGAAGGAGCAGCGGAATGAAATACAAGAATTTTCTTCTCCGGGCAGTGAACCTGCTGCTGATCCTTGGCATCCTGTGGCAATACCAGCAGGTGGCGCTGGTCCGGGCTGCGGCGGTAAGCCAGCGCAAGCAGGAAATTGCCGAGGTGGAAGCCTACAACGCTTCCGTTTTGCAGGCGCAGAGCGCAGCGCAGGCGGAGCAGAGCCAAAGCGGCTACCGGGACGGCACCTACGAGGGCAGCGCCTTTGGTTTTGGCGATGTCATCCGGGTGTCGGTGACCATCCAGAACGGCAAAATGACCGATATTGCGGTGCTGGATGCCTCCGGTGAGGATAAGCCCTACTATAAACAGGCGCTGCCTTTGCTGGACGAGATACTGGATGTGCAGTCTGCCGAGGTGGACACTGTTTCCGGCGCTACCCTCACGGCAGAAGGACTTATCGGTGCAGTAGAGGACGCACTGGGAAAGGCGGCAGGATAATGGAAAAAACACAGGCAAAGCCTTTAACTGCGGCGCAGCAGCGTCAGCGGGACAAAAAGCGCCGTACATGGCTGCGCACCGGGGTGCAGCTGTTCTTCTTTGTGTCCATGCCGGGCGCGTTCGTGGCCGGGTTTTCCGGGGTAAAACAGATCTTCCTGCACATCGGTGCGGGCGAGGTGCTCTCGGCGGACAGCTTTACGCTTTCCCTGCTGGGGCTGTGCGGCTTCACGTTGCTGTTCGACCGGTTTTTCTGCGGGTACGCCTGCGCCTTTGGCAGCTTGGGCGATGCCGTCTGGGCGCTGTCCGGGCTTGTCCAGAAAAAGCTGTTTCACCGCAAAAAGCAGCTCCGTCTGCCGGAGCGGGCGTTGCTTTGGGGGCAGAAGGTCAAATATCTGCTGCTGGCAGGGCTGGTAGCGCTGTATGTGACCCGGCAGGAAAAGCTGCTGACCGGCACAAGCCCGTGGGAGGTATTTTCCCGCCTGACGGCACTGCGTCTGCCGCCGGAGGGCTTCGGCGTGGGCATTGCGCTGCTTGTGCTCATTTTGCTGGGCATGGCGGTGCAGCCCCGGTTCTTCTGTCAGTTCCTCTGCCCCATGGGCGCGGTGTTCGCCCTGCTGCCGGTGCTGCCCTTTGCGCGGCTGCACCGGCAGAGCGAGAGTTGCATCCCGGGCTGCAATGCCTGCAAACAGCAGTGCCCGGTGTGCCTGAAGCTGGAGGAAAGCAGCCTGCGCAGCGGGGAGTGCATTGCCTGTGAAGCCTGCGCGGGCACCTGCCCCAAGCAGAACATCCACCGGTGGGATACCGCCTTGTGTAAGCACCAGTGGCTGCCGGTGCTGGGTAAGGCGCTGCTCTTCTTCCTGCTGGGCTGCTGGCTGGGTTTCTGCCGGTTTATCTGAGCTAAAAAAGGAGGCTGCCGCACGGTATTTGTGCAGCAGCCTCCTTTTGGCTGGGATGATTTGTCATTTTTACAGGGAAGGCTTCTGCTCCAACAGGTCTGTCATGCTGCGCAGGCTGATGCCAAGGGTGGAAAGGTTATGCAGCATCGCGCTGGTGGCAGGGGGCAGAATGCCCAGAGCACCCAGAAGGATGAGCGCAGAGTTGAAGCTGAGGACAAAGCGGTAGGCTGCCAGCAGGGCGGCGGCGTCCTTCCGACTGCCCCGGTAGGTCAGCACCACATCTCCGGTGCGCTCGTAGACGGTGGCTTTCTGGATGTTGTCCTGCCCGTTCAGGTAGGCTTCCAGCACGTCTGCCCGGTGCAGCGTCATGCGCACAGCGCAGACGTGCACCCGCATCCGCCCCTTCCCTTCATGTAGGATCGTACATTTCATTGCTTTTCTTACCCCTCTGTGCAAAAAGAGCCGCCCAAAGCGGCGGCTCTGCTGCGCTATATCACTGTGCGGTCTGCTCTTCGGCCTGTTCTTCTTCAGCCGTATCCTCGATGACCTCCTGTGCAGCCTCGGCGGCGCGGCTCTCGTTGATGGCCTTTGCATCGGCAAGGATGTCCCCTGCTTCCTCCTGCACCTTATTCACGGTCTGCATGGTGCAGTCCTTCATCCGCAGCACCGCAGCGGTGGTCTGGGTGTAGACCTTTTTGGCGTCCTTGCTGGACAGCACCTTGAAACCGGCAGAGCCGAACACCACACCGCCCAAAAACAGTGCAAGCTTTTTTGCATCAAACATATTTACCCCTCGTTTCTGTATTTCCTATCTGAGCGCCCGTACCCTTGAGCAGGGCGGGCTCTTTATCTTTATATTTTAGCACGCTTTCGGGGTTTTTCAATATTTTTCGACGATGTTAGGACGCATTAACATTGTTAGCGGCTATGTTCAATCCCCGGCAAGGTGAAAAGCCAGCGGCTGCTCAGCATCCGCTGAATCGTGTTATATGCCATCTCCCCGCCCATAGAATTTTTGATGTTGTACGCCTTTAACCAATCCCGAAGGTCGGTCATGGCAGGCACCTCCTATTTATACATCATTGAACGGTGGAGCAGCCGGTTCAGCAGC
>OIGO01000524.1_pt1 | contig 9113 bp, 2 predicted proteins | sample 1582251 | NCBI WGS metagenome assembly OIGO01 (sample SAMN02674607, study PRJEB24791) | human gut metagenome, SKBSTL069 | isolation source: stool | host: Homo sapiens | place: USA
CCAATGCAGGTTTGGCTATTATACAGGTTTATTTCAAGCAGGGCACGGACCCCGATATGGCGGCAGTCAACGTGCAAAACCGTGTGGCGAAAGCACAGGGATTGCTTCCGGCTGAAGTAACGAAAGTCGGCGTCAGCACGATGAAGCGGCAGACCAGCTTCTTGCAGATTGGTGCTTTGGTCTGCACGGACGGTCGATACGATCAGACGTTCCTCGCCAATTATCTGGACATCAATGTCATTCCCCAGATTAAACGTATCGAGGGAGTGGGAGACGTGATGGAGCTGGGCGATACGTACAGTATGCGTATCTGGCTGAAACCGGAACGGATGGCACAATACGGACTGGTTCCGTCGGACATTACCGCTGTGTTGGGTGAGCAGAATATCGAAGCTCCTACCGGTTCACTGGGCGAAAGCTCGAAGAATGTTTTCCAGTTTACGATGAAATATCGCGGACGCCTCAAAAGCGTGGAAGAATTCCGGAACACGGTTGTCCGTTCGCGGGAAGACGGTTCGATACTTCGCCTGCAAGATGTGGCAGAGGTGGAACTGGGTACGATGACGTATAGTTTCCGCAGTGAGATGGACAGTCAGCCTGCCGTTCTTTATATGATATTCCAGACAGCCGGTTCCAATGCTACCGCTGTTAACAAAGAAATCACTACGCAGATAGAGCGGATGGAGAAGAATCTGCCGGAAGGAACGGAGTTCGTCACGATGATGAGTTCCAATGACTTCCTTTTCGCTTCCATACACAACGTGGTGGAGACGCTGATTATCGCCATCATTCTGGTCATCCTCGTGGTCTATTTCTTCTTGCAGGATCTGAAGAGTACGCTGATTCCCTCCATCTCTATCATTGTGTCGTTGGTGGGTACGTTTGCCTGTCTGGTAGCTGCGGGCTTCAGTCTGAACATCCTGACACTGTTTGCGCTGGTGCTTGCCATCGGTACGGTGGTGGATGATGCCATTGTGGTGGTGGAAGCCGTGCAATCCAAGTTCGATGCCGGATATAAGTCTGCCTATCTTGCCACGAAAGATGCAATGGGCGACGTGACGATGGCTATTGTCTCCTGTACCTGTGTATTTATGGCTGTGTTTATTCCTGTAACCTTCATGGGAGGTACTTCGGGCGTGTTTTATACGCAATTCGGTATCACGATGGCAACTGCCGTAGGTATTTCGATGATTTCGGCTTTGACGCTCTGTCCCGCTTTGTGCGCCATCATGATGCGTCCGTCGGACGGAACCAAGAGTGCCAAGAGTATCAACGGACGGGTACGTGCAGCTTACAATGCTTCGTTCAATGCCGTATTGGGTAAATATAAGAGAGGTGTGATGTTCTTCATCCGCCATCGCTGGATGGTGTGGACTTCACTGGCTGTTGCCGTTGCTTTGCTGGTTTACCTGATGAGTACCACTAAAACGGGACTTGTGCCGCAGGAAGACCAGGGTGTCATTATGGTGAATGTCAGCATTTCACCGGGAAGCACGCTCGAAGAAACCACGAAAGTGATGGACCGCCTGGAAAATATCCTGAAAGATACGCCCGAAATAGAACACTATGCCCGCGTAGCAGGATACGGACTGATATCCGGTCAGGGAACTTCGTACGGTACGATGATTATCCGCCTGAAAGACTGGAGCGAGCGAAAGGGCAAGGAACATAGCTCGGATGCTGTGGTGTCCCGCCTCAACGGACAATTCCAGGCGATAAAGGAAGCGCAGGTATTCAGCTTCCAGCCTGCCATGATTCCGGGTTACGGTATGGGTAACTCCCTCGAACTGAACCTTCAGGACATGACGGGTGGAGAACTGGCTACGTTCTATGAGGCGGCTATACAGTTCCTCGGTGCTTTGAACGAGCGTCCGGAGGTAGCGATGGCTTATACATCGTATGCTATCAACTTCCCGCAGATATCGGTGGAAGTGGACGCTGCCAAATGTAAGCGTGCGGGAATTTCGCCGAGTGCGGTGCTCGATGCGGTGGGCAGTTATTGCGGTGGCGCGTATATCTCCAACTATAACCAGTATGGTAAAGTATATCGTGTGATGATGCAGGCTTCGCCTGAATATCGTCTCGACGAGCAGGCGCTGAATAATATGTTTGTACGCAATGGTACGCAGATGGCTCCGGTGAGCCAGTTCGTGACGCTGAAGCAAGTGCTGGGACCGGAAACGGCCAACCGTTTCAATCTTTACAGCACCATCACCGCCAATGTGAATCCTGCCGACGGTTACTCTTCCGGCGAGGTGCAGAAAGTGATTGAAGAAGTGGCTGCGCAATCTTTGCCGGCAGGTTACGGATATGAATATGGTGGTATGGCACGAGAAGAAGCAAGTAGCGGCGGTGCGCAGACGGTTTTCATTTACGCCATCTGTATCTTCCTTATCTATCTGATTCTGGCCTGTCTTTACGAAAGTTTCCTCATACCGTTTGCCGTTATCTTCTCCGTGCCGTTCGGACTGATGGGGTCGTTCCTTTTCGCCAAAATACTCGGGTTGGAGAATAATATCTATTTGCAGACAGGTGTGATTATGTTGATCGGTTTGCTGGCTAAGACGGCCATTCTGATTACGGAGTACGCCATAGAACGTCGCCGCAAGGGAATGGGTATCGTGGAGTCTGCCTACTCTGCCGCACAAGTCCGCTTGCGTCCTATCCTGATGACGGTATTGACGATGATTTTCGGTATGCTTCCGCTGATGTTCTCTTCCGGTGCGGGTGCCAATGGCAATAGTTCGCTGGGTACGGGTGTTGTGGGCGGTATGGCTGTCGGGACACTGGCATTGCTCTTTGTCGTTCCGGTTTTCTACATCATCTTTGAGTTTTTGCAGGAGAAAATCCGTAAACCGATGGAAGAGGAACCAGATGTGCAGGTGCTTTTAGAGAAAGAAAAGAGTGAAGTTGAACGCGAACGTAAATAAATGAAAGAAAGAATGAAGAAGAATATCATCACATTAGTTGCCATCAGTCTGTCGTTGAGCGGTTGTGGCATCTATACCAAATACAAACCCGCCACTGTCGTCCCCGACCATCTTTATGGGGAGGAAGTGGTGGCCGAGGACACTGCCAGTCTGGGTAATATGGACTGGCGGGAACTTTTCACCGATCCTTATCTGCAATCCCTCATCGAAGTGGGATTACAGACTAATACCGACTATCAGTCCGCCCAGCTTCGTGTGGAACAGGCACAGGCGGCACTGATGTCTGCCAAACTTGCTTTTCTGCCTGCTTTTGCCCTTTCCCCGCAGGGAACGGTGAGCAGTTTTGATACACACAAGGCTACGCAGGCTTATTCATTGCCCGTTACTGCCAGTTGGGAGCTGGACGTATTCGGTCGTATGCGCAATGCCAAAAAACAGGCGAAAGCACTTTATGCTCAAAGCGAGGATTATCGTCAGGCTGTCCGTACCCAGTTGATAACAGGCATAGCCAATACTTACTATACCCTGCTGATGCTGGATGAGCAACTCGACCTTTCCCGTCAGACGGAGACGGCATGGAAAGAAACCGTGGCCTCCACCCGCGCTCTGATGAATGCCGGACTGGCGAACGAATCCGCTGTGTCGCAGATGGAAGCTGCTTATTATCAGGTGCAGAGTTCTGTACTCGATTTGCAGCAGCAGATCAATCAGGTGGAGAACAGTCTTGCCTTATTATTGGCGGAGACGCCACGCAACTATGAGCGTGGTGTATTGGCAAAGCAACAGTTTCCTGCCGACTTCTCGATAGGGATTCCTGTACGGATGCTTTCTTCCCGTCCGGATGTCCGCTCGGCAGAACGGACGCTGGAAGCGGCGTTCTATGGCACCAATGCGGCACGTTCGGCTTTCTATCCTTCCATCACTTTGAGCGGGAGTGCCGGATGGACAAACTCTGCCGGGGCGATGATTATCAATCCGGGCAAGTTTCTCGCGTCAGCGGTAGGTTCGCTTACGCAGCCGCTCTTTAACAGAGGGCAGGTGGTGGCACAATACCGCATTGCCCGTGCGCAACAGGAAGAAGCAGCGCTCGGCTTTCAGCAAACGTTGCTCAATGCCGGTAGTGAGGTGAATGATGCGTTGATTGCCTATCAAACCAGTCAGGGAAAAAGAATCTTGCTGGATAAACAGATCACTTCCCTGCAAACGGCTCTGCGAAGCACTACTCTGTTGATGGAGCATGGTAATACAACCTATCTGGAAGTCCTTACCTCCCGGCAGTCATTGCTTAGTGCGCAACTATCGCAGACGGCCAATCATTTTACTGAAATACAAAGTTTAATTAACCTATACCGTGCTTTAGGGGGAGGTCAGGAATAAACTGTATCATACTCTCTGTTTTCTAATTTAATGAAAGAAGGGCTGCCGGAGAAGTGATTCTGTGGCAGCCCGTTTGTTAATCGGTCAATATCGGTCAATATGCGGCGAATTGGCTTGCAGCCGGAAACTTCAGCCAGCATAAAGAAAGAATAATGATGGTATTATTATTGATCAGTCAGACCTTTCTTTTTCCTTTCTTTATATTGACTGGGCGTCTCTCCCGTATATTGCTTGAATGTCGTACTGAAATAACTCGGAGTGGTAAATCCGGTTTTCTCTGCAATTTCAGAGAAGGGCATATCCGTGCCGGATATCAATGTAATAGCTTTTTCTATACGGAGCTTACTGATATATTCGTTCGCTCCCATGCCTGTAAGTGCTTTCAGCTTGTTATAAAGCGAAGAACGCCCCAATCCTACTTCCTGGCAGATAAACTGGATGCCCAGGTTGGTATTATCTATATTTTCCTGGATGATACTATTCAGTTTAATCAGGAATGTTTCGTCTGTCAGGCTGATGGTGCTTTCTTCCGGTGTGGGGATTAATCCTGCATTCAGATACCTTTTCTTGGTATATTCCCGGTTTTTCAACCGGTTGCGGATAAGTTCCATTAGCATTTCCACTTCGAAAGGTTTGCTTAAATAGCCGTCCGCTCCATTCTTATAACCGCTTATTTGGCTTTGCCTGTCATCTCTGGCAGTTAGCAGAATGACTGGGATGTGACTGATATTGATATCCTCTTTAATCGTTTTACAAAGTTTATACCCGTTCATCCGAGGCATCATCACGTCACTGACTATAATATCAGGGACATGGCTTCTGACCAGTTGAAGGGCTTCCACCCCGTCTCCGGCGATAATTATCCGTTTGAAGTATCCTTCGAACGTTCTTTTCAGAAAGTCTGTCATATCCGGATTGTCATCCACTACGAGAATAGTGTATGGAGTGGTATCGAATACTTCTTTTACGGATGGCAGCCCGCTGTTTTCATCCATCATCAACTCGTTCAGATAAGCTTTTGGCTCGCAGATGATTTCTTCCGGTTCCTGCCTCAACGGCAACTCAAAGAAAAAGCTGGCTCCGGTTTCTTCATTATCCTGTGCCCCGATAGAGCCGCCGTGTAGTTCCACCAGAATCTTGGAGTAGGACAAGCCGATTCCTGTTCCGCTCTGTTCTCCTGTTCCCTGGTAGAATCGGGTAAAGAGCTTGTGCGTATCCACTTGCTTCAGTCCGCATCCTTGGTCGATGACGGAGATACGCACCCGGTTTTCTTCAGGCAGCAGTTCCGAAGCAATCGTTATTTCCGTGTCCTGCGGACTGTGTTTCAAGGCATTGATAAGCAGGTTACTTAAGATAATCTCGCATTTGTCCTTATCGAAACTGACTTTCTCTATCCGTGGGTCGAGCTGATAGCGGATATGCACATTCTTTGCTTCCCCCTCACTGATAAAATCCTGCGAAACGTGTTCAATCCATTGATTGAGCGGATGAGGCTGAATTTGCAGTTTACTCTCCCCTACTTCCATTTTCCGCACGTCGAGCACCATATTAATCAAGTTCTTCATCCGTTGTGCCTGCCGGTAGATGGCTTTTAACGGCAGATATTGGCTGTCTCCGGAAGAGAGCGACTTCAAAATCTGATTGAGTGGCGCATGAATAAGCGTCAGCGGAGTCCGTAGTTCGTGGCTGATATTGATAAGAAAACGTACCTTTTCCTCGTACATCTGTTTCTCATGCTCTTTCATCGCCCATTTCAGTTTTTCCTGATTACGCTTCAATGTTCTGCGGAAAGTTTCGATGATTATTGTGGCAATGAGAATGGCACAACCAAGAATGAACCACCACGTGCGATACCACGGTGGGAGTACGGTTAGTTCCAGTATTTTCTGGTTGGGAATCCAACTGCCGTCTTTCGCTGTGCATGAAGCCATAATTTTGTAATTGCCCGGTGGTAACGACCGGATTACCAATTCCGGCTGGTACGATTCGATATACTGGTCGTTCAGCCCTTCTATCCGGTAGCGGTAGACTTTCTTGCGGAAGATATCCTCTTCTTTCGACATGATTCGGATAGTGATATTGCTGTCCCATGGGACAGAGATTGCTGCCGGATGACTATATAGCTTGTTCTGTGCAGGCTCACCGTTGATGATAATATCCAACAGTTGCAGTTCCGGCATTTCCGATGTATTCAGCAGCAGCTGGCCGTCAATGCGCAGCATACCCTTTACACCGCCGATATAGACATCCCCCTCATTGTTTACCAACCGGGCGTTGGGCAGATATTCGTTTTGGATAGCTCCGTTCGACTCTCCGAAGAGAACGAACTTCTGTTCCTGTATAAGCCAGGCGAAAAGCAGATTATCCGCACCTATCCATACTTTGCCCCTCTGGTCGCATTGCACCATGTTGACTTCGGTAAACAGGTTGGTAGGGATGTGCGTCTGCTTTTGGGAAACGGGGTTGTAGTGGATAAGGCCGAAATTGCTTCCTATCCAGAAATCGCCGTGCTCGTCGTGTGACGCCGAACTGATTACGGTATCCTGATAACATTCGAAGGTTGTTTTCAGCAAGGAATCCCCGTCATGCAGTTCGTAGATATGTTTGAAGTCGTTGATATAAGTCCGATTGTTCTCGTGCTTGAAGGGGACGAGCGTGCCGACAATACTTTTCCCTTCTTCTCCGGTGACCTTGTCGAATTTCTTTTCTTTCAGGTGATACTGGTAGACATGGTCGCCCAGTAATAACACGGTGTTAGGGGTGTTCTGATATAAGTTGACCGATTTTCCCCGGTTGCAAAGTTGCGTCGTTGTTTCTTTGTCGACAATGGTAAAAGGTTGTTTCTCCCCGGTTGCGGGATTGAATACAAATACTCCTTTGGAGAAAAGGGAAATCAGTAGTTTTCCGGGAGTGAATCCGCTGATAAACGCTATTTTATCGTTCCAAGTAGAAAGATAATGGGTGAATTTCTCGATATGCGGGTTAAAGAGGTTGATACCGCCGCCGTCCGTACCAATCCAGATACTGTCGGGCGATTGGTGGTAAAGGCTTCGCACGGTGCTGTTGCTTAGTCCGCGGTCGTTGCCGGGGACTACGTCGGTGTAGGTTTTCATGAACACTTCCCGGATGCTAATCAATCCGTTGCAGGTGCTTCCTGCCCATATATTGTTGTTGTGGTCGTTGTGCAGGCAGAGAATGGAGTTGGCGGGGAGAGAGTAGTTTTCACGTCCCGGGATATATTCCAGTTGGGAGATTTCTCCGGTTTCGGGGGTGAGGATATTGATTCCGCCGCCGTCCGTTCCTATCCACAGTTGCCCTTCCCTTTCGGCGAGGCTTAGGACGATGTCGTTACTGAGGGCGGAGTTGCGGGTGGAGTACGAAGCCAGTAGTTTGCCGTCGTATGAGTAGCAGCGTAGTCCGCCGCTGTAAGGGGCAATCCATATTCTTTTCCGGCTGTCGGTCATCATAGTGGTAATTTCCGGTCCGCAGTCGAAGGGGGGGCGTCTGTGCTCTCCCGTATGCAGGTCTACGAGGTATATGCCTGTCCAACGGCTGCAACAAAACAACGTCTTTGAATCCCACATACTGATAGCGTTGATTTTAAAAGAGTTGGCGTTGAAATATTGCAGAAGCCGGAGAGAAGAATCGTCATAACTATATTTGTAAATCCTGTCTTTGCCGCCAAAGAGGATTCCGTCCGGGACAAGGCAGAAGGAATAGGCGGTGATATTCTTCCCGTCCTCGTCCGTGGGGAACGTGAAGTCGTTGCTCTGCTGTTGGTAGCGGGCAATACCTTTTTCAGTCAGTACCCAGATATTGTGTTGCTTGTCTTCGGCAATCTGATAAATCAGGTTGTGGAGAAGCGAGTTCGGGTCGTTTGCTTGGTGTTTGTATCTTTTCAGTTCGTGCCCGTCGAACTTTCCCAGTCCCGATTTGGTGCCTATCCATACGAATCCTTGCTCATCCCGGAGAATACAGCGCACGTTGGAAGGCAGCCCTTCTTTCAGAGAGATTTGTTTAAAGTAATAGTGTTCTGCCCGGAGAGGGAGAACACCGATTAACTGTATGATAAAGAAAAGGCTTGACAGAACAGCGTATTTTGTTTTCATGTGAAGCAGATTTGTTTGTGATGACAGATGCCTTCTTTATAGAACGGTCAACCTGTCTCCTTTTAAAGTGATTTCGTATTTCTTCTCTTTTACGGTCTTGAACTTGAGCGTCTTGTCTCCGTATCTTACGTTGCAGGGAACCCCGGATTTGGAATGAATGATAGCTTTCTCCAGTTGTCCCTCTTTCCAGGAGATGGAAACCTCAAAATTTCCTTTGGCGCAGATTCCGCTTATTGAGCCGTTTGCCCATGCATCCGGCAAAGCGGGAAGAAGTTGGATGAATCCCATGTGGCTTTGCAATAACATCTCGGTTATTCCTGCCGTACCGCCGAAGTTTCCGTCTATCTGTGCAGCCTCCAGCAGGGTAGGAGCGATGTCGTGGAAACCGATAAAGTCGTCTACCGAGCGTCCGCCCATTACCTTACCCTTCCAGTATACTATGAACGGCACATGAAAGCCTTCCTCATATATCTGTCCCTTGATACGAGGAAACGGCATGCCATGATCTGATGTCACTACAATCATGGTATTCTCCAGCATACCTTTCTCCTTGAGAATCTGTACCGCCTCGCCCACATGCTTGTCGAACCATTCCACCTCCACGGCATAGTCCATTATGTCCCCCCTCACTATCTCGTTGTCCGGATAGAAAGGCTGCACATACACGCTGTCGATGCTCTTCCCGTTCTTCTTCCAT
>OIGO01000554.1_pt1 | contig 8750 bp, 8 predicted proteins | sample 1582251 | NCBI WGS metagenome assembly OIGO01 (sample SAMN02674607, study PRJEB24791) | human gut metagenome, SKBSTL069 | isolation source: stool | host: Homo sapiens | place: USA
GACGATGATAGGGGAAACATACATCCATGCCAGTGTATCCGGGTCCTCATTCCGAATTTCGCCGTTTGCAACCAGCGTACGGAAGATGCCTGCATGGTAGGAGATCATCCAATCTACATAGCGTTTGGAAAGCAGTTCGGCAAATTTGGGGGAACGGAATTGCTCCAACGTCATCATCCGGCGAAACTGGCTGATGGTTTTATCGTGCAGCGAATAAAGGAAGATCTGTCGGACTTTTTCAACCAGCAGCTCCTCTGAGATGTGGGAGAAAACCGGGATATCCTTTTGGGAATCCTGTACATGGACCGAGATCTCAGCGGTGTCTTTCTGGTAGTGCGCCGAAGTTGTTTCCAAAATTGCATCAAAAATCGCCTGCTTGCCGGGGAAGTGGTTGTACAGCGATGGAGCCTTGATGCCCACCGCCTTTGCAATCTCGCCCACACTGACGGCATCGTATCCTTTGGCCGAAAACAGTTCCAGAGACTTTTCCAGAATGCGCTGTTTGGTATCTTCCATTTTCCTTCGCCAGAGACGAAAAGTCAAGGACTTTTTCATCAAATTCAAAAAGAAGTCACATTTTGCGGACTTCCTCACGGAGCAGACGCTTGATTTTGTCCTCCATCGTCTCTTTTGCGGTCTGGCTGAAATGGACACGGACGATATAGGTTGTCTTGCCGATCTGCTTTCTGACAGTCGGGCAAGTGGCGGTGTTGGTTGCGGTATTGTTCATTCAAAATCCTCCTGTAAATGAAAAATGCCCGGTGACTGTTCATCATCGGGCGGTGTCGGTATGAGGGAACAAGGCAAGGCGGCAACATTAAGGTATCTATAAAAACCTTGCCGTCTTTGCCATGCTTGCCGTGTTCCTGTTGTCAGTCTCGGAGATAGCAGACCCATGCTGTGCCGTCTTTCTCGGTCACAAGTCTGTCCCCGATACGGCTCTTTGCCGTTCTCATGGTGCGTGAGGAAATCCCACGCTCATTGACTGCCTTTTCCAGTTCTGCGCTCGGCATACGCTTTCCGTCCGCAAGCAGTTCCAGAATGAGCATTTGCGCCTGTGCGGTCTTGCTCTCGGTCTTGGCGGTGTCCGTCCCGGCAAGAAGCTCGTCAGCGGTAATGTCATAAGCTCCTATCCACGCAAACCCTTTCTCGTCTCCCAGAGAAAAGGCAATGGACTGTCCGGGCGGCGCAAGGGAGCTTTTCTCATGGATCAGCACCCTCGTTGTGGGGCTGTCCTTCAGCTTGCCGATAAAGAGCAGACTGCGGACTGCCGCCGTAATGTCGATAGACCCCAATCCCCGGTAGGTGCTTTGCGTTCCTGCGGCTTTGTTCAGGTGTCCGATCAGCACGATAGCGCACCCGGTAGCCTGTGCAATGTCTCCCAGACTGCGGAATATCGGGCGCACCTCGTTTGCTCTGTTCATGTCCACATCTGCACCCAGAAAAGCCTGTACCGGGTCAATGATAACCAGCCTTGCGCTGTTTTCCCGGATTGCCCTTGCTATGCGTTCATCGGCAAGGGTCAGCGGTGTGTCTCTATCGTCAATGACAAGCACTCGTTCAAGGTCTGCGTCTGCTTCTATCAGTCGGGGCTTGACGGTATCACCCAGACCGTCCTCGGCGGTCTGATAGATGATATTGAAAGGCTCAAGTGTCTCCATACCGGGCAAAGGCTTTCGATTGGTGCAAGCCGCCGCAAGGCGCATGGCAAAGTAGGTCTTGCCCTCGCCGGGATTGCCCTGGATAATTGTCAGCTTTCCAAAGGGGATATACGGAAACCATAGCCAATCCACGCTCGTCAGCTCCACATCTGCCATGCGGAGCATGGGGACAGGCTGGGCGGTGGGCAGCTCTCGCAGCGTGATTGTCTCGGCTATGAATTTGCGGCTGGGAATGTCCCCTTGCTGACGGAGAACATCGTTCCAGTCTTTCCTTGCCGGGACAAGGCGAATGACGGCGATCTCGCCGGGAATGGACTGTGCCAGTCGGGTACAGGCTTCGCTTCCTGCGGTGTCGCTGTCAAGGCAGAGGAACACTTTTCGGGTGTCCTTGCGTTCAGAAAGGAAACGGTCAAGGGCTTTGCCTGAAACGCCGCCCAGGGCAAGGTAGCTCCTTGTCTGCCAGTCCTGCGGATAAAGGCAGATAAAGGACAAAAGGTCAATCGGTGCTTCAAAGACAAAGAGCTGGTTGCCGTTTCCCTCATAGCGGAACGGATAGGATTTGTCAGACCCGGCAATGTCCTGTCTGAATGGGTCTGCCGTTCCTCGCACATGGGCGTATCTCGGCGTACCGCTTCGGTCTCTGCCGACAAACACAACATTGTGCCGCTTTGCGTCCTCGTAAATATCCCCGGAAAGAAGAAAAGCCTCAACAAGCGTTTTGTTGAGACCTCGGCTTTCTGTGAGATATTGGATTGCTCTGTCGGCTGTCCTGTTGTGCAAGGGCAAGTGAAACGCTGTGGGCGGTGCTGTGCTGGCTTCGCTCTGTCCCTCGGCGCTTTCGCCGGTTAAGAGCTGGACTGCTTCGGGAAAGGACTTGCCGTAAAACTCCATGACAAAATCAATGGGATAGCCGCCCTTGCTCTGGCTGTGGCGAAACCATTTGTTTCCCCGGACGGTCAGGCTGTCATGTTCTTTCCAGCGGTATTCCCGTCCGCTTTTGATAAGTGTCTCTCCCTGTGTGCGGAGAAAATCTTCCAGACTGACGGCGTTTGCCCGGTCGATCTGTGCTTGGGTGTACTGCATGGGCGTCCTCCTTACTTCTTGAAAACAGCGCATCGTCTGCAAATGCCATGCTCACGCTCGTCCAGCGTGTAGGGGCAGTTCGCACATTCCTCGCCGTACTGTCTCATGATAACAGGCAGATAGCCCAGCTCCTGCAACATATCAATCTGGCGGTCGGTGAGGGTGGCTTCAAAGGCAAGGCATTTCCGGGTGTGTTCGTCCAGCTCGATCAGGTCGGAAAGCGGTCTGCCATCGGTCAAAGCTTCTCCGCTCAAAAGGCGTTTTGCCGTTCTGCGGATGGGGTTGTACTCGTTCTTCCAGTCGTATTTTTTCATCGTGTCATATCCTCCTTTTTCTGTCGTGTTTGGGGTCGATTTTGGAGCTTTTGTTCCTCTGTACGCTCGTTAAATCGGGCGGCAGTATCTACACATGACTTGACCTTCCAAAGGCGGTGTAAATCGTCTCTGACGGTCTTAAACTCGCCATAGGTGGTGTTGTGCGCCTGTTCCAGCTCGTCATACTCGTCGGACAGCTTTTTCATATCCACCTTGCCGTCTGGGAACTCCCCGGTCAGCTTTCGTCTGGCGGCGTAGAACTGTATCAGTTCCGCTTCATGCTCTGCCTTGTACTTGGCTCTGGGCTTCTCAAGCTTGATTTTCTGCAAGCCGTCATAGACAGGCTTCAAGTTCTGGAAAGCGGCGGAGCTGTCATAGAGCCGCTTAATCGCTTTCATTCGTGCCGTCTGCTCATCCAGCGTTTTCTTCAAGCTCTCTGTGGCAGCACTGTGTTCGCTGACACGGCTTTCCAAATCTTCAAGGGAGTAAATGCCATTCCTCCGAAGATAATTGAAAGTCTCGTTCATCTCCTTTAGATTGCTGATTTTACCTTTCTGGGAATACGCCCCGGCTCTGCGCTGGGTGTAATAGGCGTTCAGCAGAGAAACAAGGTCGGGTGCCTGCGGCTTGGCAAGCTCCGCTTTTGCTTCGGCAATCCAATCAAACAGGAGAGCGATTTTCTTCTTAATGTCCCGGATAACGGCATTGGTGGCTTTGATCCAGCGGTTGAACTCGCCTTTCTCGGTGCGTATGCCCTTCTTCTCCATTGCCCGGACGGTTGCGCCCTCATGGACGGTGGGAAGAAGCTCCACGCCCTGACGCTCATAGCTTCGGTGGTCGATACTAACGTCAAGCCCCTTTTCAGCAAACTTGGCGTTGCATAGCTCCGCCCATGTCTGCCGCCAGTATTCCAGCGTTTCGGGACTGCCCCAGTCGGTAGTGGGAACGGCGTTAAACACAAAGTTTCCATCTGCGTCCCGGATACGGTTGCCGTCCTCGTCCAGCTCGTAAACTCGGTGCTGCTTACAGCCCCATTTGCCGTTCTGCTCGATGGGACGGATGGGGCAAAGCACATGAAAATGGGGATTGGGTATGCCGCCGTCCTCTCTGTCTGGCTGGTGTACAGCGAAGTCAACCACCATGCCACGGCTCACAAACTGCTCCAATAAAAATTGCCTTGCAAGAGCGATGTTTTCCTCAAGGGAAAATTCATTCTGCAAGGCAATGTCAAAGCTGTATGCAAGCTGGGCGTTCTTTCCACGCTCGGCTTTTTCCACGGCGTTCCATAGGGTCTGGCGGTCTGCGTATTCGGGCGGTGCATGGGACGGCAGGAGAATGTCGGAGCATATCACGCCGCCCTTGCGGGTGTAGTCGCTGTATTCGCCATAATACTCGCTATACAATCGCTCCCCGGCACGGTAGGCGGCAGAAGCAATAGCGGACTGTCCTGCGCTTCGCTTAGTCTGCGTGACGCTCAGATGAAATAGTGCCATCGGCTTTCTGCTCCTTTCCTCTGCTCGCTTGGTTGATGTGGGTAATCGCCATGTGACGGACGGCTCGCTGGACTTCGGACAGAGAAAAGATGTGTTCCATCAGCTCTGTCATTTCGGTGCGTGTGAGATCTTTGACCTCCGGGGCAAGGCTCTCAATCGTGCCGCCCAGATTGCAAAGGCGGTGGGTGCGCTTGGTGCGTTCACCTTTCTCCAGATACTTCTTTCTATTCTCCAGACGCTCCAGCTTGTGCTGTTCCTGTGCAAGCTGCGTCTCGGCTCGTTCCTTTTCGGCTCGAAGCTGTTCAAGGGTTTTCGGTTTTGTCATTGTAATTGACCTCCTTTTTTGATTTTGCGGATAAAAAAAGACCGTCAACTTTTCGCATAGTGCGACCAGTCAACGGTCAGTTTTTCGGTATTCGTTATGTTCTAAAATCAGTTCTTTGAAAGATGGCGTTTTTCAATCTCTAATGTTATGAGGGTAGCAGTCATTAGATAGAGGACGGCTATGACACATTCCAAAGCAAGCGAATTGATAGGGCGAGGATAAAAATGTACTAACGCCATTGCCAACAGTCTAATCGGGAAATATGTGCCTAACCATGCAGAGACTTTATAAAACCGCTTGCGGAATTGTATTGTTCTCTCATTCTGCTCATTTGCCTTTTTTTGATATGCGTATTCAAAGCCTCCAACCATAGCAATAAAAGGAATAAAACTCAGGACACCAAAGAAAATGTTTTGCAGGATAACAACAGACATGAATTGAATGATCAACGCCATCACTTCAAGAGTGAGCAAAAAAATCATGATCTGGTGGACGCCGTCCGTTTTGACTTCCTTAACCTTCGGCAGGTCATTGTCGCTTTGGTATTCATCATTTAGCAAGTAGTCTGTTGTAACCTGAAACAGCCTACTGAGTTGAAGAATGTTTGTTGCATCTGGCATAGCCGTTCCCATTTCCCAACGGGAAATGGCTTGCCTTGATACGCCCAGCTTATCAGCTAACTCTTCCTGTGACATTCCATTGGACTTTCTCAACCTAACAATCTTATCTGATAATTTCATAATGAAATCCTCCTTTGATTTGGTGATTTCATTATAGCAATGAACGCTTTCAGCCACCACCACTTCAAGTTTACATTTCCGCAACATAACTTTACGCTGTGTTTTACTTGCTGGCGGCGAACAGCATTTCATGCTGTTTGCGGACGGCAAGTCCACAAGGGATAGACGCACAAGCGTCGCAAGGGAGTGTAGCTCCCTTGACGGAACGAAGTGACGAAACATTCTCGGTCGTGCAGTTTTCTTCTGCTGACCGGGAATGAAGCTCCGCAGGACGCACATACTCCCGATAGGAGAGTATAGAAGTGCGCCCTTTAGTTCCTAAAGGGATTTTCTTCTGACCCAAATTACATAAAATGTAGATCAAGACATTTCTAAGAGGTACTCTCAGATTTTCACAACATAAGGTTCATCTTCAATAATACCCTGATCGTGGGTAACAATGATAACCGTTTTACCTTCTTCATTGAGTTCGTGCAATAACCTCATAACAATATCTCTATTTTTCTTGTCAAGTGAGCCAGTAGGTTCATCTGCCAAAACAACAGAACATTTTTTCATCATAAGACGAGCTAAAGCAACTCTCTGTTGTTCACCACCGGAAAGCTGATAAACTTTTTTGTTAACTTCCTTTGATAACCCCACACGATTAAGAGCTTCTTTAAGTGATACTTTAGTTCGGCTTGATTTTTTAATCAAACTTAAATTTTCTTTAACTGTCTTATTTTCAAGCAGTGCAAAATTCTGAAAAAGAAACCCCACTGTATCCGCAAAAAAACTGTTTTTATTTTTAAGCCGGGTAATATTCAGCCCTTCGATTATGATACTGCCGCTATCCGGCTTTTCGATACCACCAATCATATTGAGCAAAGTGCTTTTTCCACTGCCGCTATCCCCGCTGATTACTACAAAACTTCCATCCGGAATTTCCAAATTAAAGTTGGAGAAAATTATTTTCTCTCCAAATGCTTTATTTAAGCCACGAATTATAATCATAAACATCCACCTTTCAAGGACTTTGAGATATTTGTTTTTTCAACCCACATAACATTTGTGAAAATGATTGCCATTTCAATAATGGTGAGCAATGCTCCAACCAGTAAAGCAATCCCGACACTTGCGTTAGATATAAAAAGCGAAACAATGCAAATCAATATCACAACGGCTATATTTTCTAAGAGATTAACGGAAATAAATCTTTTGTGCCTTTCATAAAAGCGATAGCCCAAAACCTTTTTGAGGGAGATTTCCATCGCATTAAGTCTAAATTCCATTTTCACTTCAGATATGATGATAGCGATATCTAACAGCAATACTAATACGCAAAGAGAGCTTATAAAGCCAATCAGTTTCACGAGGAAACTATGACTATAAATGTAATCCTCTCCGACATTCGTCAGCATAAAATAGTGTGAACCAAGCTGTTCTGCATATTTTTTCGCAGCATTACGAATTGTGCTTTCATCGCATCCGTAGATCACCTCACCATTATATGTTCCTGTTTCGATATAACTTCCATTTAAAGCAACAGCCTCATTTGCCTGATAAATCACAATCGGATTTGTTACTCTTGACAATCCGTCAATAGCCTCTTCTCTGTTCGAATTGAGATAATAAAATTGCTCTCTGCCAGAATATTCTTTATAAACAACACGCAGTTCTTCTGCATTTTGGGTAAGAGAGCCAATTTCCTCTTTTGCGATATCTTTGTATGATTCCGCATTTTTTCCCTTTGGCACGAAGACCACGATATCCTCTTTTTCATCATCTTCAGTAAGCATATCAGAAAACCCTTGTAGCATATCTCTGGCATTATGATTTACAAAAATATAATTATCCGTATCGCTTATCCGGCTGCCTATGCAGACCACCGGATTTATCGTGTTGTATTCATTTTCGTAAAGGTCATTCCAAAATTTGCTCTCTTTGGATTCCTCCTCATTTTCTTCAAAAGGAGGTTCAATCTGCATAACTCCAAAATAATAATCATTATAATGATTTTCTAAAAGAGTAGTGTTTGTAAGTAAATTACCTTGAATGCTACTGAGATTTGTAGTTATTGTAAAAATTGTCATAGCAGTAGCAAATACTTTAAGACCGTTCAGAAGATAAAACATACCTTTTTTATCTGAAGCATTGGCAAAGGCTTTTTTTACATCAAAGCGGACAAAAGCAGCATAAGGAATTACGGAAAGAACTGCTCCGGCACAATACACTGCCAAAATGAGATGATCTTCATACGCTCCCGATATAAATTGAGAAACAAGCAACTTTGCTAAGACGAATAATGCAGCATATGAAATCATATCAGCCACTACAGCTTTTAGAGCAATCACAGCAGCATTTTCGCCCAGAGAAGCTCGTACAACTACTTCCTTTTGTCTGCGTATCACCTCAATCATATTAAGTACAATCATCAATATGGCAACCAGGCCCCAAACAATGAACATCATATCAGTTTCGGTTGATTGCCAAAACTCTGGCTGCGATATAGAATATTCTTTTGCCAAATCTTGATATGTGGCAATAATGTCATCATCATCACCGATATAGCTGACCATTATTTCCTGTCCATTGCCTGTGTTTTTTGCTTCTCTAAAATCTTCAAATTCTATTACGGTGATTCCGCCTATCAAAGCCGTATATGTTTTTTCCTCAATATCCATTGTGCTTTTAAGACTATCCCGAACAACGGTATCATCACCATAAATATAAAGTCTTGTCTGATAATTAGAAACTCTCTGATTAAAAGTCGAAAAAATATGAACACCATGCTTCTCAGCTGTATCTTCTGCATTGGCTAAAAATGAATCCATATCGTCATTAGTAGTTGTGTATCTGGACGATAAATAATAAGCACCATTAAAGTTCCAGAGCATATTTTGATATACTTCAGCTTGCATAACAAAAGCAAAAATAATCGTAATCAACAGCAATATATTTCTTATATGTTTCATTTGAAATTCTTAAACCTCCTTTGAATAGGTAACAGACACACGATTGCCCAAAATACTAATATGGATTTTTTCATACAACCACATTCTCTTGTTAGATTCTAATTTTCCGTTTTCTTTATTCGCATAAATTATACCATAAAACTTGTGAACAATTCTACCGCAACTTTGGACTATATGAGA
>OIGO01000559.1_pt1 | contig 8654 bp, 10 predicted proteins | sample 1582251 | NCBI WGS metagenome assembly OIGO01 (sample SAMN02674607, study PRJEB24791) | human gut metagenome, SKBSTL069 | isolation source: stool | host: Homo sapiens | place: USA
GTGCTGAAAATGGAGGTAGAACAGGATGTTGAAAAAGAAAAAGACCACGGCCAGCGGTAAGCTGGTCCTGGTCAAAAGCGTTCGCAGAACGCGCAGCCACAGAATGAAATTCTGTGTTCAAAGGGGCTTGGGGGCGCTGCCCTCAACAAGCAAGCGGAGAGGAAAATCACGGAGGGATTTTCTTCCCTGCGGGCCTGTGTGTATTAACACAGGCATTGCTTGCCTCTTTTCTCCGAAAATGAAAAGAACCAGTGAGAGAATCGTTAAATTTCACTCACTGGCTCAATTCGTTTCAAATTTTTCGGACAACTCTGTCAGTTCTTTCACCGTTTCCTGGGTGTGATGCAGCAGGGTGTCACGCATTTCTGGCGGACAGGTGGAATAAAGCATTTTCATCTGATTGACACCTTCATCTTCCAGAGAAATATCTGGATTTATAAGCGTACTCTGCAATCGGAGGACGAAATCGTTATAGAGCAAAAGTTATTCTTGCAGCAGCTACATGAGATGGACAGTTACTATGTGAATGAACACATCGTCAATCTGCTTCTGGAGGTCAGGGGAAATCTGCGAACAGAGAAACAGGAAATGCTCTCTACGATTGACCGCTTTCTGACCCTGCCACCGGATGAAAGGCTTTTGTTTACTGTCGGCAGGCGGCTCAATATCTTCTTCCGCTTGGACGATCTGAAAAAGCCGAAGCTGCATCAAAAGGCCGGGGAAAGCCTGCAACAGATTTTAAGTAAGAATCCCCATGTTGACTTTGCCGCGCTGTGCAATTACGTCCGGCAGTCACAAATTTAGAGCAGAAAATATAAGCTGGGCATAGCCGTTTTTCGTCAGCTATGCCCAGCCTTTTATTTGCGACTTTGACAGCATGGCGGCTGAACATCCAGGCCGTCCAGATAGTTGTTTCCCCACTGGCACATTGCATCCAGAATAGGAACAATACTCTGTCCAAATGGGGTAAGAGAATATACCGTCTTGGGCGGCTTTTCTGGAATCACTTCACGATGAATCATGCCGTTGTTTTCCAGATCGTGAAGCTGCTGCGAAAGCATCTTCGGCGTGGCGTTTGAAATCAGCCGCTGTAACTCCATATAGTGTAATGGATGGTCAATCAGATGCCAGAGGATCAACGGCTTATACTTGCCGCCGATCAAAGACAGGGTTGCCTCAACTGGGCAGTTGAATTGATTTTTTTCACATTTCATAAAATGGCTCTCCTTTCCCGCAAGGTGCTATCTTTTTGGGAAGTATCTTCCGAAAAAGTGCATTCTTGCGGTTTTGTGTTCTAGTGCTACAATTAGGTCAATGGTTGATTTGATATGCTCAAAATAAAAATACTGAAAGGACTATATATTATGGATTTTATCACGATTGCAAAGCAGCGTATGTCGGTACGCGATTACAAGGAAACGAAGGTAGAACCTGAGAAGCTGGAGCAGATTCTGGAGGCTGCTCATGTGGCCCCGACCGCTGCCAACCTTCAGCCGATTCGCCTGATTGCCGTTCAGAGCGAGGAAGGTCTTGCGAAGATCAGTAAAGCGGCCAATATCTACGGTGCGCCCCTGGCTATTATTGTTTGCGCCGATCACGATAAGGCGTGGGTACGGCCTTTCGATCAGAAGCAGACCGGTGACATTGACGCCTCCATCCTGACCGACCACATGATGCTCCAGGCCACAGAGCTGGGCCTTGGAACGGTGTGGGTATGCTACTTCAAGCCCGATGTTCTGCGCAAGGAATTTGACCTCCCGGCCAACCTGGAGCCGGTCAACATTCTGGTTGTCGGCTATTCCGATGAAGGAACCGGCGACCCCAATCGCTTCAATAAGCAGCGCATCCCGATGAGCCAGCTGGTTTCCTACGAAACGCTGTAATTGAATACCCGCGCAGCCCCTGCAAAACAGCACAGGGGCTGCGTTTTTATCTTTCTGAAATATGAGCGTAGGTTTCTTCAAGAATCCACCGGATATGTTCGTCCTGCAAGGAATAAATCACGTTTTTCCCGGCCTTGCGTGATTGCACTAACCGGACAATCCAAAGCGCACGAAGCTGGTGGGATATGGCCGATTCTGTGACCTCCATCTTTTGTGCCAGTTCGCTGACGCAAGAATCTTTCTGCATCAGATACCAAAGTATCCGCATCCGTGTGTAATCGCCCATCGCTTTGTGAAGCTCGGTTAATTGTTCCAATTCGCCAGGGCTTGGAGCGGAAAAAGTTTTTTTCTCTGTTTCGTTCATGTATTTTTCTCCAATCTATAATGAAGCTGTTTGACAGACAAGAATTATGTCAGTATCATAGTCACAGGAAGGAGCTGATTTTTATGCCGCATTACAATCTACCCCATAACCACGGACAGAATATTGAAAAAGTCTTAAATAAGATGCCCTCTGCGGAAGGGTTTAAGGATATATCATTTTTATTTCAGCAGCTTGGCGATCCGACCCGGCTGCGGATTCTGTGGCTGCTGTGCCATTGTGAAGAATGTGTATGCAATCTCGCGGCGGCTGTGGATATGAGCGCCCCTGCTGTGTCACATCATCTGCGGATATTAAAAAAGAGCGGGATCATTTCAAGCCGCAGGGACGGAAAAGAAGTCTATTATTCGCTGTCGGACACGCCGCAGGCAAAGCTCCTACATCATGCCATAGATGCGTTGTTTGAAGTATCATGCCCGACTGAACAATAAGGAAATGCGCCGCAGCGTGTGAAAGTTGCGGCGCATTTCTATTGCGCTTAACCCTGATTTGTGCTGCCCGCTGGCATATCCGGCAGCTTGACCCGCATGGCGCGGATGGCATTGAGAATCGCAATAATGGAAACGCCTACATCTGCGAACACCGCCGCCCACATATTTGCATAGCCTAGCGCACCTAAAATCAGAACCAGGAATTTCACGCCCAGGGCAAACACAATATTCTGATTTGCGATGCGGATCGTCTTACGGGCGATCTTCATAACAGCGGCAATTTTGGACGGTTCATCCGTCATAAGAACCACGTCAGCAGCTTCAATGGCCGCATCGGAACCCAAGCCGCCCATAGCAATACCGACATCGGCCCGCGCCAGTACGGGAGCGTCATTGATACCATCCCCAACAAAGGCCAACATACCTTTTTCGCTTTTCTGCTTCAGCAGGCTTTCCACGCGGTCAACCTTATCAGCGGGCAGCAGTTCAGTATAAACCTGATCCAGATGAAGCTGCCCTGCGACTTTCTTTCCAACGGCATCTGCATCGCCGGTCAGCATGACCGTTTTGCGGATACCGGCAGATTTCAGCAGCTTGATTGCGGCTGGAGCATCGGCCTTGATCTCGTCCTCAATGATGATACATCCAGCGTATTTCCCGTCACAGGCCAGATAGACCACGGTGCCGACAGCTGAGGATGGCGTGTACTTAATATGCGCTTTCTCCATCAGCTTGGTGTTTCCGGCCAGAATCGTTTTCCCGTCAATCACGGCCTGCACGCCGTGACCGGCAATTTCCTGGACATCGGAAACTCGGCTGTTGTCGATTTTCTGTCCATAGGCGTTTTTAATAGAAAGAGAAATCGGGTGGTTGGAGTAGTCCTCAGCGTATGCGGCCAGCTCCAAAAGCTGCGCTTCCTTCATGCCGACAGGGTGGATCTCGCTGACCGCAAAGGAGCCTTTTGTCAGTGTGCCGGTCTTATCAAAGACCACGACCTCGGTATTTGCCAGGGCCTCCAGATAGTTGCTGCCCTTTACCAGAACGCCGATCTTGGACGCGCCGCCGATGCCTCCGAAGAAACTAAGCGGAATGGAGATGACCAGCGCACAGGGGCAGGAAATCACCAGGAAGGTCAAGGCCCGGTAAATCCAGGTGCTGAATGTCTGCTGGGTAATCAGCGGCGGCAGGATTGCCAGCGCCAGAGCAGCAAATACCACTACCGGGGTATAATACCTGGCAAAGCGTGTGATGAAATTCTCAATACGGCCCTTCTTATCGCTTGCGTTTTCCACAAGGTCAAGGATTTTGGCTACGGTGGATTCCCCAAATTCTTTTGTGGTCTGAATGTTCAGGATGCCGGTCTGGTTGATACAGCCGCTGATGACCTCCATTCCCGGCTCCACCTCGCGGGGCATGGATTCTCCGGTCAGGGCCGAAGTGTCCAGGGTGGAGAAGCCTTTGAGAATCGTACCGTCCAGCGGGATGCGCTCTCCCGGTTTCACAACAATGGTTTCTCCAATCTGAACCTCGTCCGGGTCAACCTGAACCAGTTTTCCGTCCCTTTCGATGTTAGCATAGTCCGGGCGAATGTCCATCAGGCTTGCGATAGATTTTCTGGACTTGGACACCGCATAGGACTGGAACCATTCGCCCACCTGGTAAAACAGCATAACGGCGACACCCTCGGAATGTTCGCCCAAAATGAGTGCGCCGATGGTGGCAATCGTCATCAGGAAATTTTCGTCAAACACCTGTCCATGCAGGATGTTCGTGATTGCCTTCCAGACAATATCCCAGCCGACAACCACATAGCAGACGAGAAAGACCGCCATCTCCGCCAATTCAGGGAGATGGAGCAAGCTGCCTGCAAGAAACAGCACCGCCGCCACGATAATGCGTGTGAGCAAGTGCCTTTGTTTTCGTGTCATAGTGTATTCTCCTTTCGTTGCAGCATAAAGCGTGTCACGCTTTTTCTGTCTATTGATGAAAAACACCGGCTACCTTGTGGCAGCCGGTGTCCAGCTTTTCATTACGCCTTAACAGTCACATCCGGCTCGATCTGCTTAATCAGCGTCTTTGCTTCGGCCAGAACAGCGTCAAACTGATCGTCCGGCGCTTCCAGAACCATCTTCTGACCCAGGAAGTTGACGGATACGCTGGTCACACCATCAATCTTCTTCACGGCGTTCTGGATTTTGTCAGCACAATGGCCGCAGTCCAGGTCAAGCAGTTTAATGGTCTTTTTCATTGAGAAAGCCCCCTTTCATTTTGGTATTTGGTTGGCTTGATATGGCTGAACAATTAAAAGATTGTTTAATCGTTCATGCTGCCAGTATATTCACGAAAACCCTCAAAGTCAATGGATTTGGGAGCGATTCTGCCCTTTGGATTGGAAAACCTGCTGATTGGATTTCCAGCAAAAACCTCATTTCTCTTTGGATAAAAAAAGCTCCACTTTGGAGCGGACAAAGGAGAAGCAGGATAAGTATAATGAAAAACGGTCAAAGACCTTGTGCGTAAACTTTATGTTCGGGGCTTTAGCATCTTTCCCCCAAGATGCCAAACGCCCCTTTTCATAACGGTATTTAGTTCCCTACGGGGGAGGGGTACTCGCACAAATCTTTATAAGAAAGAAGGGGTGATTTTGCAAAAAGAGCAATTTGACATTACGGGTATGACTTGCTCGGCCTGCTCTACCAGAGTGGAAAAGAGCGTGGCAAAGCTACCTGGCATCAAAGAAGTGTCCGTTAACCTGTTAAAAAACAGCATGGTTGCTTCTTATGATGAATCCGTTTTGGATACGGCGGGAATCGTCCAGGCCGTTGAAAAGGCCGGTTATGGCGCGATTCCCAAAGCCTCCGCACAAAACAAGAGCCGGACGACCACACCGGCAGCAAAACCGGAGGTCAGTACGGCACAGGCAGAATACAAGCAGATGAAACAGCGGCTGCTGCTTTCTGCCCTTTTTACGATCCCACTGTTTTATATTTCTATGGGTCACATGATGGGGTGGCCGCTCCCCAGCTCCTTGCTGGGGATGGAAAATGCAATCAGCTTTGCATTTACCCAATTCCTGCTGCTGATCCCGGTGGTGTTCATCAACTTCAAATATTACCGGATGGGCTTCAAGACCCTGTTCCACGGCTCGCCTAACATGGATTCGCTGATTGCGATAGGCTCCAGCGCCGCAATCGTTTATGGCATTTACGCCGTTTACAAAATCGGCATCGGATTCGGTCATGGGGATATGGCTACGGTTCACAGCTTTATGATGGATTTGTATTTTGAATCCGCAGGCATGATTCTGACCCTTATCACCTTGGGCAAAACCCTGGAGGCCCGCGCAAAGGGTAAGACTTCGGATGCAATTACAAAGCTGATGAATCTGGCTCCCAAAACAGCTACCGTGGAGCGGGATGGAAAAGAGCTTCAGGTGTCTGTGGAAGAAGTGCAGTTGGGCGAAACCTTGATTGTCAAGGCCGGTGAGTCTGTGCCGGTGGATGGTATTGTCATCGAGGGCTTTTCCTCCGTTGATGAATCTGCCCTGACCGGCGAGAGCATCCCCGTGGAGAAGCATATCGGGGACAAAGTGATCGGCGCGACCACAAGTAAGTCCGGCTATTTCAAGATGCAGGCCACCAAGGTGGGCGATGATACCACGCTGGCACAGATCGTCCGGCTGGTGGATGAAGCGACCAGCTCCAAGGCCCCTATTGCGAAACTGGCTGATAAGGTCAGCGGCGTGTTTGTTCCGGTGGTTATCAGCATCGCACTGATTGCAGTCATTGTCTGGCTGCTGTTGGGATATGGCTTTGAATTTGCCCTATCTATCGGCATTTCTGTCCTGGTCATTTCCTGTCCCTGTGCGCTGGGCCTTGCAACGCCTACGGCCATTATGGTCGGAACCGGCAAGGGCGCAAGCAACGGTATCCTGATTAAATCGGCGGAGGCCCTGGAAACGGCCCATAACATTGATACGGTTGTGCTGGATAAGACCGGCACGATTACCCAGGGTACGCCCGTGGTGACAAATATGCTCTGCAAAGAGGGTGTTCCACAAAAGGAGATGCTGCAAATCGCTGCTTCGCTGGAAAAGCTGTCCGAGCATCCGCTGGCGGACGCGATTGTGGCAGAGGCCGAAAAAGCACAACTTTCCTTCCTCCCGGTGGATGATTTCAAGCAGATTCCCGGTCAGGGCCTTGTGGGTCAGATCGGAAACGAAACGTGCCTTGCCGGAAACCGCCGACTGATGGCGGCAAATGGCATCAATGGCGGCGCACTCCTTCAGTTGGGCGAGGAAATGGCCGTTGACGGGAAAACACCTCTGTTCTTTGCCCGTGGCGGTCAGCTTATTGGTGTCATTGCCGTGGCGGATGTAGTTAAGCCCACCAGCAAGCAGGCCATAGCGGAATTGACCGGCATGGGCATTGAGGTGGTCATGCTGACCGGCGACAATGCAAAGACCGCAGAAGCGATTCGGCGTCAGGTCGGCGTGGATCGTGTCGTGGCAGAGGTATTCCCCCAGGATAAGGAGAAGGAAATCCGCCGTTTGCAGAGCGTCGGTAAGAAGGTGGCGATGGTCGGTGACGGTATCAACGATGCTCCGGCCCTTGCCAGAGCGGATGTTGGTATCGCTATCGGGGCCGGAACGGATGTGGCGATTGAGTCAGCGGACATTGTTTTGATGAAAAGCGATCTGCTGGATGTGTCCACGGCAATCCAGCTTAGTAAGGCGGTTATCCGCAACATCAAGCAAAATCTGTTCTGGGCGTTTATCTACAACATCATCGGTATTCCGGTGGCGGCAGGCGTATTCTATCTTCCCTTTGCATGGAAGCTGAACCCCATGATCGGCGCTTTTGCTATGAGTTTCAGTTCGGTATTCGTGGTGTCCAATGCCCTGCGTCTGCGGTGGTTCAAGGCGAAGCATCAGGCCAATACAGAACGGGATTCAGTCCCTATGCATGAACAAACAACGATTAAACAAGAACGAAAAGGAGCAATTCACATGGAAAAAGTATTGAACATCGAAGGAATGGTTTGCGGAATGTGTGTAAAACACGTTGATAAGGCGCTGCGGGACATCCAGGGCATCAAGGATGTGGATGTTTCCCTGGAGAGTAAGTCGGCCCAGGTGCAGCTTGACCAGGATGTGCCGGATGCTGTGCTGAAAGCTGCTATCGAGGACGCTGGCTATCAGCTCGTCAGTATCCAGTAACGGGCCGTTTATGAAGGCCAAGAAAGGCGATATTGTTCACAAGCTAAAAATCGCCAGAGGACAGTTAGACGGTATCCTGCAAATGGTTGAGGAAAATCGCTATTGCGTGGATATTTCCAATCAGCTTCTTGCTACGCAGGCGTTATTAAAAAGCGCCAATCAGCAGATTTTGCAAGCCCATATACGAAGCTGCGTCCGGGATGCCCTGCAAACGGACGCTGTAAATCCAAAACTGGAAGAAGCCCTGAAATTACTGGAAAAAATGATACAGTAACAACGGGAGCGGAAGGGCCTTATGTCCTTTCCGCTCCTAAATTCGTTTCAGATTGGATTGTAAATCCTGCGGTTGGGAGCGTACAAAGAAGCCCGGTTTTTATATACTTTAAGTGGTTAGTTAGATATGGTTAATCCAGTGAGGCGCGTCACTGGCGCGTTTTACTGGATACCTTGTAATTAAAATAGACCAGGAGGAATAGAGTGATGAAACAGGCACTTGACACAAGAACAAAGCTCTTAACAAAAAATCCCTGGCCGCTGATGATTGAACTTAGCATCCCTGCGGTTCTTGGCATGGTGGTCGTTGGGCTTTATAACATGATGGATTCCATCTTTGTCGGCCAGATGGTTGGTGACGTGCAGATGGGAGCCATATCGGTATCCTATCCTTTAACCCTTATCAATGCCGGTTCAGCGGCAATGCTGGGCGTGGGTTCTGCATCGGTACTGTCCCGCGCTATCGG
>OIGO01000565.1_pt1 | contig 8616 bp, 6 predicted proteins | sample 1582251 | NCBI WGS metagenome assembly OIGO01 (sample SAMN02674607, study PRJEB24791) | human gut metagenome, SKBSTL069 | isolation source: stool | host: Homo sapiens | place: USA
GGAGCGGTGATGGCCAGAAAGAAAAGTGAAATCATCAATCCGGAATTGCCACTGGAAAAGTGATGCTTTTCCATTAAGAAAGGTAGATTGAAGATCACTACTACCACGATATATGTTATCACGCCATAGAAGAGCATCAACTCTATCAGATGTTTGATGTGAATACCGTATTTGCTACCTCCTATATCTATGGAAGTAGATTGTTCGGAGGCTTCGTTGTCTTTTGTAGTATCTGCAGAAGAGGAAGGAGAGGGTGTAAAAGCGACTTCTCCCGTCCGGTCTTCTTTCAAATGTCCTACCAGCAGAATAGAAATCAATGGGAGGAGATAGACAAGGAAAGGCAAATGCCAGCTGACTTCTGCAAGATAGCCCGTTACGGCAGTTGCTATCACTAACGTGAAATTAGTAATAGCGGAGCTTAATCCGAACTGTTTCACCCGATAGGTTCCTACAAAGTATCTGGAAACCAATCCGGTAGATAAAGGGATAATCAGACCGGAACCGATACCGAGCAAAGCACTTACCACAATTAATTGCCACATTCGATTGGAAATCAGATACAAAATGCCGCTCGCGGCAAAAAGCCAGAGTCCGACTTTTAATACACGGACATAATCGACTTTCTCTGTCAGTTTACCACCCAGCAATATAAAAGGAATAATGAGCAGTGATGGCAGCGAAGTCAACATCTGTATGTCCAGATCCGTAGCTTTCGGAAATATCTTCGTAAGATCACCCAATATAGGTGAAACAGCCAGTCCCGGCAATGAAGTCAATGCCGAAATAGACCAGATGGCAATTAAAGTAATAAGAGGAATTGTTCCCCGTCCCGTCTGTATCTTCATAATGCTTATTCGTTAAAAGTTTAGGTTTGAAGAAAACAATAGTCTTCTTATAAAGTTCAAAAGACGTATATCCGGACTTTATTGCTTTAAAAGCATCAAAACCATTCTTTGAATCAATAAAATTCAGGAATAAGATAAAAAAACAGTCAACCGTTATCAGTGGATTATGATGCTACAAGGTGCTACGAGCAGGATTCTATTCTCAAACCATTCTCATCCCTTTGAGAAAAAATTCTCATAGTAATGAGAATAATTTCTCATCGTAGTGAGAATTTTTTCTCATTGCGATGAGAATGTTCCTTTGTTAGGAGGAAGTCAAAGCAAGATCTGCCAATGTGCCGGGAAGCTCTTCCATACAGGAAAACTCGCCCCCTTAATAAACGCCAAATAATGTAAAAGCCGAAAACTTTCAAAACTATCTGCTGTTGTTGTGGGAAATTCGACGGGGAAAATCCCCATCGCCCTAAACCTTTAAAAAAACAAATTAGTATGGAAGATTTAAATTTCAGAAAAGGTGATGCAAAAACCGATGTATTTGGTTCAGACAGAATGTTACAACCCTCTCCGGTAGAGAAAATACCTGATGGACCTACTACTCCTGAAGTCGCCTATCAAATGGTGAAAGATGAAACATTTGCTCAAACCCAACCACGTTTGAATCTGGCTACTTTCGTGACTACTTATATGGATGAATACGCCACTAAGCTGATGAATGAGGCCATTAACATCAACTACATTGATGAAACAGAATATCCGCGTATCGCAGTGATGAACGGTAAATGTATCAACATCGTTGCCAACTTGTGGAACTCTCCTGAAAAAGACACTTGGAAAACCGGTGCGCTGGCTATCGGTTCTTCAGAAGCATGTATGTTGGGTGGTGTAGCTGCCTGGTTGCGCTGGCGTAAGAAAAGACAAGCACAGGGCAAACCATTTGATAAACCAAACTTTGTTATTTCTACAGGTTTCCAGGTTGTTTGGGAAAAGTTTGCACAGTTATGGCAGATTGAAATGCGTGAAGTGCCTTTGACACTTGAAAAAACCACTCTTGACCCCGAAGAAGCTTTGAAAATGTGTGATGAAAACACCATCTGTATCGTACCGATTCAAGGTGTTACATGGACTGGACTGAATGATGATGTCGAAGCATTGGATAAAGCTCTGGATGCTTACAATGCCAAGACCGGTTATGACATTCCTATCCACGTAGATGCCGCCAGTGGTGGTTTCATCCTTCCGTTCCTGTATCCGGAAAAGAAATGGGACTTCCGTTTGAAATGGGTACTTTCTATCAGTGTATCCGGTCATAAGTTTGGTTTGGTATATCCGGGACTCGGATGGGTTTGTTGGAAAGGCAAAGAATATCTGCCCGAAGAAATGTCATTCAGCGTCAATTATCTGGGTGCTAACATTACACAGGTAGGTTTGAACTTCTCTCGTCCGGCCGCACAAATTCTGGGACAATATTATCAATTCATCCGCTTAGGATTCCAAGGTTACAAAGAAGTGCAGTACAACTCCCTGCAAATTGCCAAATATATCCATAGCGAAATAGCCAAGATGGTTCCGTTCGTCAACTACTCTGAAGATGTTGTGAACCCGCTATTCATCTGGTATCTGAAACCGGAATATGCAAAGAGCGCCAAATGGACTTTGTATGATTTGCAGGATAAACTGTCTCAACACGGTTGGATGGTTCCGGCTTATACATTGCCTTCCAAACTGGAAGATTATGTAGTGATGCGTGTCGTTGTCCGTCAGGGATTCAGCCGCGATATGGCAGATATGCTACTGGGCGACATCAACAACGCCATCACTGAACTGGAAAAACTGGAATATCCAACTCCTACCCGTATGGCTCAAGAAAAGAATCTTCCGGTAGAAGCTAAAATATTCAACCACGGCGGCCGTCGTAAAACAGCTAAAAAATAAAAGATCTATGAATAAAAAAGTAACACTCGCTCAATTGAAAGAAGTGGTACAGGAGGCATACGATCAGGTAAAGACCAATACCGGCGGCAAGAATGCCGACTATATTCCTTATCTGGCAAATGTCAACAAGGATCTCTTTGGAATCAGTGTCTGCCTGCTCAACGGGCAGACCATCCATGTGGGAGATACTGACTATCGCTTCGGTATAGAATCCGTATCCAAAGTACATACGGCTATCCTGGCACTGCGTCAATACGGTGCTAAAGAAATTCTGGACAAGATTGGAGCCGACGCAACAGGCTTGCCTTTCAATTCAATTATCGCCATCTTGCTGGAGAACGACCATCCGTCTACTCCATTGGTAAACGCCGGAGCTATCTCCGCCTGCAGCATGGTGCAGCCCATTGGCGACTCTGCCAAGAAATGGGATGCCATCGTAGGAAATGTGACAGACCTATGCGGCAGTGCCCCGCAACTGATTGATGAATTGTACAAGTCGGAATCGGACACCAACTTCAACAACCGTTCTATCGCATGGCTGCTGAAGAATTACAATCGGATTTATGATGACCCGGATATGTCATTAGACCTTTACACCCGCCAGTGTTCATTGGGAGTTACTGCATTGCAGCTTTCCATCGCAGCCGGTACAATCGCCAACGGTGGTGTGAACCCTGTGACTAAAAAAGAAGTTTTTGATGCCGTCCTGGCTCCTAAAATCACTGCCATGATTGCCGCCGTAGGTTTCTACGAACATACCGGCGACTGGATGTACACTTCCGGTATTCCTGCTAAAACAGGTGTAGGCGGCGGTGTGATGGGCGTACTGCCCGGACAGTTCGGTATTGCCGCATTTGCTCCTCCTTTGGATGGTTCGGGCAACTCCGTGAAAGCGCAATTAGCTATTCAATACATCATGAACAAGCTGGAATTGAATGTATTTAGCAACAACCATATCACCGTTGTTGACTAAAATTCTCTCAATCTCTTTTATAAGAAAGGTAAAGGTTACTATCTATTGATAGTAACCTTTTTCTATTCCCCTTACCCTCTTTATTTCCCGCCAATGTTTCAATACAAACGGCATCATTTTTCAAATGCTACAAATTGAACCTACCCCTGAACAACTCTAGTTATTAAAATGAGATAGCTGTTATGAACCCGGATAAGGTAAAGTTTGATTCATTCAATAACGGTTATAACAGCGTCGTGTCTTGTCTCTTCTCAACAAAGATAGAAAGTAATACCTCTTTTCCACCCCTTTTCCTTCGCTGCTTATAAAGAAAAGTAATAATGCTGTTAAGAAAAGTGACGACGCTATCAAGAAAAGTAATTCATCTTTGGTTTTCAACACCTTATATTCGTCGTCACTCCATCAGTTTTCTTCATCTTATCCGCAAGCACATTATGATGTGCTTGCTTTCTGTACGGCTGCTTTTTCTGCCAATTCTTTTTGTTCGGAAGCCTTTTTCTGCTGTTCCTCCTCTTCGTAATATTGTTTTCTACGCTTGTTGGATCGCTGAATCAGATTTGTAATATAAACCGTAAAGATAGGGAACATCATCATACCCAGAGCAGCCAACAAAACGGAAAGCACACGTCCGGTCACCGTCTGCGCTATGATATTCGAACCGACGGTAGTAACGTCCATAAAAGCCCACCACAAAGCATCTCCATAACCATTCACCAAAGGATTCACCCGATGCTCGAGCACAAAAAATGCCAGACTGGAGAAATAAACTGTTGCCAGCAACATCGTCAGATAAGAGACAAACAAACTCGAAGCACGATTGTAGGTCAACCAGCCGACCACAATGGCAAGTGCATATCCTCCTCTCAATAAAGGTATGAAACGGAGCAGATAGGTGATCTCATCCGAAAATGTCCACCCATAATAAGCGATAATATTCTGATAAGGAATCGCCACCAATAAAAAGATAAAATGTGTCCGCAAATAACGCCCCTTATGTTTTGCCAGAAAAAACTCCAATACAAAATCAAAAAGAAACCAAAGACAGATAAATAGCTGTACTTTCATGTAAGAAGATTGTGTATAGAAAGGAATTCCCTTAAAAGTATCCACCGAGATACTGATAACCAGGAATAAGGACATTACTAATATAATAATGTGAAGAATGCCATAGATCCCCTTTTTCCCGAAAATAAAATCTGAAAGTGCTGATTTCATAACTACTTAGTTTATAATAAAATGATTCATTTATAATTTAGACTGTTTAGAAACAATCGAAGAAAGCGATTGTTTCGGAAGAAGTAAATCCGGGGTTACAATCTCCCATTTCGGGGATGTTAATTAACGAACTTTGAAAGAGATTGCGGAAACATCTCGCGCAAAATGTTGTTATAACACTGACTTTAAAATATTTTTCACTTAAAACCTTAACTTATGGCGAATATTAAAAATGCAGTGAAGCTGGGTGTGTTTACCCTGGCTATCATGAACGTTACGGCAGTAGTATCCTTGCGTGGACTGCCAGCCGAGGCCGTATATGGAATGAGTTCGGCCTTCTATTATCTTTTTGCAGCTATTGTCTTTCTAATCCCTACATCGCTCGTTGCAGCCGAGTTGGCGGCGATGTTTCAGGATAAGCAGGGTGGTGTGTTCCGGTGGGTAGGCGAAGCCTACGGCAAGAAACTGGGATTCCTCGCCATTTGGGTACAATGGATCGAAAGTACGATCTGGTATCCGACAGTGTTAACGTTTGGTGCCGTATCTATCGCTTTCATCGGAATGAATGACGTACATGACATGTCACTGGCAAACAATAAGTATTATACGCTCGTCGTCGTACTTATCATCTACTGGCTGGCCACTTTCATCTCCCTGAAAGGTATGAGCTGGGTAGGTAAAGTAGCCAAAATCGGTGGTATGGTCGGTACAATTATCCCGGCTGCCCTGTTGATTATCTTGGGAATCATTTATCTGGCAAGCGGCGGACATTCCAATATGGATTTCAACAGCAGCTTCTTCCCCGACTTTACCAACTTTGATAATGTCGTTCTTGCTGCCAGTATCTTCTTGTTTTATGCCGGTATGGAAATGGGCGGTATCCACGTAAAAGACGTAGAGAATCCCTCCAAGAACTATCCGAAAGCCGTATTCATCGGTGCTCTTATCACAGTGTTGATCTTCGTTTTGGGTACTTTTGCATTAGGTGTGATTATCCCTGCAAAAGATATCAACCTGACTCAAAGTCTGCTCGTCGGCTTCGACAACTATTTCAAATATATCCATGCTTCCTGGTTGTCACCAATCATTGCTGTCGCTCTTGCATTCGGTGTATTGGCAGGTGTGTTAACATGGGTTGCCGGTCCGTCAAAAGGTATATTTGCCGTAGGTAAAGCGGGTTATATGCCTCCGTTCTTCCAGAAAACAAACAAACTGGGTGTACAGAAGAATATCCTGTTCGTACAAGGTATCGCTGTAACCGTATTAAGTCTGTTGTTCGTCGTTATGCCGTCCGTACAGAGTTTCTATCAGATTCTGTCACAGCTGACAGTTATTCTTTATCTGATTATGTACTTGTTGATGTTCTCCGGAGCTATCGCATTGCGTTATAAGATGAAGAAACTCAACCGTCCGTTCCGTATCGGTAAGTCAGGTAACGGTTTGATGTGGTTTGTTGGTGGTCTTGGTTTCTGCGGATCATTGCTTGCCTTTATCCTCAGCTTCATCCCGCCCAGCCAGATCTCTACAGGTAGCAACACCGTTTGGTTCTCCGTACTGATTATCGGTGCCATTATCGTTGTTGTTGCTCCATTTATTATCTATGCTTCCAAGAAACCGTCTTGGGTAGATCCAAACTCCAATTTCGAACCGTTCCACTGGGAAGTTCAGGCTCAACCTGCCACTGTCAATGTCAGTGCAAGTAACGCTAATGCTGCCCGTCCTACCGCAACTTCTGCACATACAGGAGGCGCAACCGGGGCAAGTACAGCTAAACCTGGTGCAACCGTTTCTAATGCAGCAGCTCCTGATGCGGCATCCTCTGGTGCCACCGCTTCCGGTGCTACTCCATCAAGCAGCAGTTCTGCTACATCCGGCGGAAATTCTACTTCCGGCAAAGCATCTCCGGGAACCGGAGACAAAGATAAGGATGCACCTAAGTCGTAAAGACTAAGTGTTCATCCTGTTCACAAAAAAGTAAGAGGCTATTCAAACAGCTTTGAACTTATAAAATAACCCTCACTACAGTGAAGTGCTCCCCTAAAGTCGGTTATAAAACCTTTGGGATGCACTTCACGGTTGTAGTGAGGGTAATTTATTTTAGGGATTTTTGCAAGCCCTCTTATTTAGAAGTATGCCAATCATCATTTAATAGATACAATACCCAGCGATTGGAGATTACTTTATTACCTGTGGCTTTATCAGTTCCGGCTTTATCACCCGTGGCAACACAAAGCTGAAAGTAGATCCCCGGTTAATTTCCGAATCAAGTTCAAGATTTCCACCCAGATTTTGGATGATCGTTTGCGAAAGAGTCAGTCCAAGTCCTGTCCCCTGCATTTCACGATCTAGTTTTATGAAACGTGAGAATATTTTTTTCTGTTCCTCTTTCGGTATGCCAATGCCTGTATCGGACACAACAAAGCAAACCTCTTCCGTTCCTTTCAGGCGGCAACCCAAACGAATTTCACCCGATTCGGTGAATTTCATTGCATTATGTAACAGGTTGGACAATACCTGAATGATACGTTCCCGTTCCGAATACATCATTATAGGTTGTATGTGTGCCTCGCAAACCAATTCCACCGACGAGTTATTCAATCTCGTCTTAAAAATTCCCTCCAACTCTCTTAGTAAATCATTGGCATCAAACTCCGTATAAACAAAATCTACTGTTCCCGATTCTATTTGAGAAAGATCGAAAATATCATTCACCAGGCGCAACAAGCGTTCATTATTCTCTGCAATAACATCAGCATACATTTTTCGTTCCTCTTCACTGGAAGCCGATACCATCAAACCGGAAAATCCGACAATCGCATTTAGCGGTGTACGTACCTCGTGACTCATATTAGCAATAAAGGCAGATTTCAATTTATCAGCAGAAATGGAATGTTCTCTTTCAATAGACAGCAGCCTTTGCGCATTTTTCAGCTCCGTCACATCATAAACAGTCAACACCATATAATCTTCACCATGAATATTCAAATAAGTGCCCGATACCGATACATCGCAAGGAGTCACCTTCGTTTCATCCTCACTTAATAACTTCATGGAAGCTTCCAGATTTTTAAAACTTGCTTTCTTGTAAAAAGCTTTTCCGATAGACGCACGGATACAACATAGTTTGCATTGTTCATGCTGACCACATTCACCGGCTGCAATCGCATTTCTACAATGCAGCAAATCCCCGACTCTTTTGGTAACTCCACCTACCTGAATCGGAAGACGGTTTAAAGAATAATAATTGGTGTCACAAACCACAAAATCCTTGTCAATCAATAAGAAGTAAGCATTGATATTTTGCAAAACCAGAGCCAACTTTTTAAGTTCATTCTCCTTGTTTTCCTTCGAATGCACCTCTTTCTGGAGTGACTGGCACTTTGCCCACATATAGATGAAGGCAGCTAACAAAACTATTATAACAATAATCGCCAGTGATGACATAGTAATAGAGTGTTTATATTGTTTTGATCGTTTCAGTGCGTAAATTTATAAAATATGTCGCATAAATAACTGTTTATCTACATATTTATTCTAACAAAAATGCATTTATATTTCCACGAGTCAGAAATTGGTAAAAATTTCCCTTTAAGTTATTGCGGTATTAAAAAATATACTTATCTTTGCACCCGCAAACGAAAAAGGTGCCAT
>OIGO01000581.1_pt1 | contig 8382 bp, 4 predicted proteins | sample 1582251 | NCBI WGS metagenome assembly OIGO01 (sample SAMN02674607, study PRJEB24791) | human gut metagenome, SKBSTL069 | isolation source: stool | host: Homo sapiens | place: USA
CTATTCCCAAGTTCGCACAGGTTGTTGTTTTGCCAACGCCGCCTTTCTGGTTGGCAATGGCGATGATTTGCGTGTTCAAATAAACCTCCTCCTTCTACAAAAAATATCCCTATTCCGACAAATAGGGATGAAAAAAGCCGCTTACTCAAATAAATGAATAAACGGCTATGTAAGAAATATTCGATTGTAAGTAAAGTTTTATATCACTGCAAAATAACGAAGTGCATCTTTGATTGCTTCTACCTTTTCTGGTGTCGGATGTTTCCTCGGCTGTTTCAATTCTTCTACCGCATTAGGAGCATCATACATCGGCAATCCCAAATTTCGCTTTACCTCTGCGATATATGCGGTATGTACCTTGAAGCCGTATTTCGCTTCTATGTACTCCTTAATCATTTTATAGGTCACTTTTTCTTTGGGCTTGTACGCTTCGGCTCTTTTAGCAATACTATCTACCGGAATCTTGCCCTCGCCCTCTCCAAACTCCACATCAATGTGGATATAACTGTCGGCTTTTTTGTGGGACAAAAGAACTACCGTCTCGATATGCTCCGTATGCGGGAACATATCCACCGGGGTAAAGCCCTCGGCCTTATAGCCCAGCTTTGTCAGGGTGGCAAGGTCGCGGGCAAGGGTGACGGGGTTGCAGCTGACATAGACCACACGCTTGGGTGCCATACGCGCCACGCTGGCAAGGAATTCCGGGGTAGAGCCCTCGCGCGGGGGGTCCATAAAGATCACATCTGCCTTCTCCCCTGCTGCGGCGGCTTCACTGATCCAGCGGGTGGCGTCGGCGGCAAAGAAGCGGGCGTTCTTTACGCCGTTATGCTTTGCGTTGCCAATGGCATCCTGCACAGCGTCCCGGTTCAGTTCCACGCCCACCACCTGCTTTGCATGGTCGGCGGCGGTCAGTCCGATGGTGCCGATGCCGCAGTAGGCGTCCAGCACCACCTCTTTGCCGGTCAGTTTTGCGGCTTCCACAGCAAGGCCGTACAATACGGCGGTCTGCGCCGGGTTCACCTGATAAAAGCTGCGCGGGCTGATGGCGTAGGTCTTGCCGCAAAGGGTGTCCAGAATGAACCCCTTGCCGTACAGCACCTTTTCCGCTTCGCCCAGCACCACGCTGGTCTTGCGGCTGTTCACGTTCTGCACCACGGTGGTCACGGTCACGCCGCGCTGCGCAGTTTCCGCCAGCAGCGCCTTGACAAAGTTCTTTGCGCCCGGCAGCACCGGCTGCGCCGTCACCAGCACCACCATCACCTGCCCGGTGGCTACGCCCCGCCGCAGCAGGCAGTGGCGCACAAGTCCGGTGCCCTTGTCCTCGTCGTAGGGCTGGTAGCGGCAGGCGTTGGCGGCAGCCCGCACTGCCTGCATGGTCTTGTCCAGCACTTCGTCCTGCAGCAGACAGCTTTCCACCGGCAGCACCTTATGGCTGTTTGCCGCGTAGATACCGGAGGTCAGCTTTCCGCCCCAGCCGGGGGCAAAGGTGGAGATCACCTTATTGCGGTAGTGGTAGGGCTGCTCCATGCCCCGGATGGGGTGCACCGGGCCGTATTTGCCCACAAGAGCCCGCACTTTTTCTTCCTTCTGTTTCAGCTGCGCGGCATAGTCCAGCCCCAGCAGTGGGCAGCCGCCGCAGTTTTTGGCACGCAGTTTGCAATCCATGGCAGTTTCTTCCTTTATATAATAGATACTCTCTTTTCAGGATATCACAGGGCAGGGTGGATTGCAACCGCAAGCCGGGGTGATTTTTGCAGTTTTCATTTTTACTGCCGGGTCTTTACTTTCCCGCGCTGATTTGCCATAATAGGGACAGAAAACGACCGTTTGCAGGAGGGTTACAAGATGAAGATCATGGTTTTTGATGTAGGCGGAACCGAGATCAAATACTCGGTCATGGATGAGCAGATGCACCGCACGGACAGCGGCGCGGTGCCCACGCCGCAGGATACGCAGGCGCAGTTTCTGGATGCAGTCTACCGGCTGTATGCGCCCCACAAAGACGAGGTAACCGGCATTGCCATGGCGCTGCCGGGCTTTGTGGATAACCGCACCGGCTATGTTTCCAACGGCGGAGCGCTGCTGTACAACACCGCCACCCCGGTGGGGCAGCTGCTGGCGGAAAAGTGCGGCTGTCCCGTTATCCTGGAAAACGACGGCAAGGCCGCTGCCATGGCAGAGCTGGCAAACGGCGCGCTGAAGGACTGCTGCAACGCGGCGGTGTTCATCATCGGCACCGGCGTGGGCGGCGGCATCATTGCCAACGGGCAGCTGGTGCGCGGAGTGCACTTTACCGCCGGGGAGTACAGCTTTGTCAATACCAACGCCGAAGCGTGGGACGCCCCGGATCAGAACATGGCCTGCCAGTGCAGCACCAGCAATCTGCTTAAATGGTACCGCGCCCGCAAGGCACTGCCGGAGGACGCCCCGCTGGACGGACGCAGCTTTTTTGCCGCCGCCAACGCCGGGGAGCCGGAAGCCTTAGAGGTGCTGCGGCGGTTCTGCCACGCGGTGGCGGTGCAGATCTACAACCTGACCGTTCTGCTGGATGTGGAAAAGGTGGCCATCGGCGGCGGCATCAGCAAGCAGCCCCTGCTGCTGGAAAGCCTGCGCAGCGCCTACAATGGACTGTACGCCTCCCGGGCGGGACAAGCTTACATGGAGGGTTTGCCCCGCTGCCAGATCGTGCCCTGCGCCTTTTCCAGTGAAGCCAATCAGGTAGGCGTCGCCGCCGCATATTTTGAAGCTATGCAGAAAAAACGTTGATTTTCAGCCGGTTTCATGGTACTATATCTGCCGTGCGCTGCAAATGGCAAAAAAGCAGCTGCGGATCTAATATTTTCTTTATAAAAATGCAGAGCCGGACAGCCCGCGGGCTGTCCGGCTCTGCTTGTATTCAAAAATATTTTTTCTGCATCGTTACGCATTCAGGCGGGCAAAGGCCTGCCGGACATCACCGGAGAAATACAGCGTGCCCAGTGCGCATACCGGGCCTTCGCCGCCCAGTTCTTCCGCACGCGCCACACCGGCTTCGATGCTGTCCGCTGCCTCGGCGGTGCAGCCGTAGGCGCGGATATGCTCTGCCAGCGTCTGCGCAGGCATGGCGCGGGGGTTGTGCGCCGTCACGGTCACGAACCGCTCGGCCAGCGGTGCCAGCAGCGCCAGCATCTCGTCCACGTCCTTGTCTGCCATGATGCTGACCAGAAAGACGAATTTCTGCCCGGGGAAGCGGTCTTTCAGGCTCTGCACCGTGGCGCGCATCCCGTGGGCGTTGTGGCTGCCGTCCAGCACAAAGGCCGGGCTGTGGCGCAGCAGCTCAAAGCGCCCGGGCCAGCTCACCTGCTCCAGCCCGGTGCGGATGGCGCTTTCCGGGATGTTCCAGCCGTGCTGCCGCAGCACCCGCAGGGCGGTAATAGCCAGCGCGGCGTTGCGGGGCTGATAGCTGCCGATGAGCGGCAGGCGCACCCCATCCAGCCCGTCAAAGCTGAAGGTAACTGCGTCCAGATCCCCGCCGGTGATCTGCAGCTTGGCAAAATCCACCTCGGTAAAGGGCGCATTCTGCTGCGCCGCCACCCGGCGCAGCACGGCGTCTGCTTCCGGTGCGCCGCCGTAGCTCACCACCGGGCAGCCCGGCTTGATGATGCCGGCTTTGGCAGCGGCGATATCCGCCAGCGTGGGACCCAGTTCCTTGACGTGATCCATGCCCAGTGCGGTGATCACCGCGCAGGCGGGCGTTTCGATGACATTGGTAGAATCCAGCGTGCCGCCAAGTCCCACCTCCAGCACTACGATATCGCACTGCTGCTGCGCAAAATAGAGCATTCCCAGTGCGGTGATGATCTCGAACTCGGTGGGCACGTCCTCCATGGCGTCGGCGGCGGGCTTTACCTGCTCCACCAGCGCCACCAGCGCCTCGTCCGGGATCTGCTGCCCGTTGATCTGGATGCGCTCGTTGAACCGGTTGATGAAGGGCGAGGTATACAGTCCCACCCGGTAACCGGCGGCTTGCAGGCAGGAAGCCAGCATTGCCGCCGTGCTGCCCTTGCCGTTGGTGCCCGCCACATGGACGAATTGCAGCTTTTTGTGCGGGTCGCCCAGTGCAGCCAGCAGGGTGCGGGTGCGGGTAAGCCCGGGCTTATGCCCCGCCCACTGCACCGCGTGGATGTATTCCATTGCCTGTTCGTAGTTCATAGATACTGCCTCGATTCAAGATCACGATTTGGAATGCGCTCCGCTTCGCTCTGCGCATAAATAGCGGAATCACTATTTATATTTCGCGTTTGTCGCGCTCTGCGGAGCGCTCCAAACGCATTTTCACAGGAAAGGCCGCAAAGGAAAACAGGCAGCTTTACCCACAACGCCGCTGTTTCCACAGGAAACAGGCGTTGCAGATGCTGTTTTAATTTACGACCCCTCTGGTGAAAATGGGTTTCAGGAAAGTCCGCAGACTTTCCTGAAACCCGAAAATTAAAACAATCTTTCCTCTGAATATGGCTAGAGCGCAGCGGAGGCCATTTTCAATCCTTTTACGCCTTGATCAGTTTGCCCAGCGCAAAGGAGTAGATGCCCTTATAGGTCACCTTTTTAGGCGCAAAGCGCTTTTCGATGGCAATGGCGTAAAGGTTCAGCTGGGCGCGGTAGGCGCGTAGGAAATCGCTCTCGGCTTTGCGGCGGTCGGTCTTGTAGTCCAGCAGTTCCAGATGATCCGGGTACACCAGCACAAGGTCGGCGATGCCCTGCACCAGCACCTGCGCGTCTGCGGCAGCAGGCAGCGCTTCGTGCCCCTGTGCCGCCAGTACCGCACCGGCGGGCAGCGCGGTGATAAAGGGCAGTTCCCGCAGCACCTGCTCGGCGGCGCAGATCTTTGCAAAGGCTTCGCTTTCCACAAAGCGGCGGATGCACACCGCGTCCAGCTTTTCCGCGATCTCCGGGGCGGTCAGCTGCACCGCCACCTGACGATCCCGCTCTGCCGGGATGGCTTCGTCCAGCGTGCCCGCAGCCTTGGCCTCAGCCAGCCGGGCAAAGTCCGCGTGCTCCAAAAAGGCGTGCAGCGCCGTGCCCATCTCGGCGGCGGTCAGGCCGTCCTTGGAAAGAAAGCCCGGGCGCTCCAGCGTGGTCTGCTCGGCCTTATGCACGATGCTGGTCACGCTGACCTTGGCGGGCACCTGTGCAAGCGCTGCCGCCGGGTACTGCCACGCAAAGCCCTGCCGCAGCTTCTCCACCAGTGCCGGGTCGGTCTCCGGTGCTTCGTCCGGCGTATCTGTATCTATTTCCTCGGACAGCTGCACGGCATCGTCGCACACCTTGATAGCCATCACGCTTTCGGTCTGCACAAACAGCAGTTCCCGATTGCCGGAAAGCTGCCGCAGCACCCCGCCGTCCGGGTGCACCAGCAGCGCCGCCCGCAGCCAGTCGGCAAAGCTGTTGGCCTGCTGGTGCAGCGTAGCCCCCGCCCCGGCAGCCAGAAAAGCCGCCGCCTTGGCAAAGGGCTTTGCAGTCTTACCGCTGCTCAGGGGCACAGTGAGGATGAGCTTATCCTGTGCGCGGGTGAGCGCCACATACAAAAGGCGCATCTGTTCGCTGCGCAGTTCCTTGGCGTGGACAGCGGCCAGCGCAGTGTAGGCAGCGGTCTTGTAGGCGCCCTCGCCGTTTTCCGGCCGCAGCCGCAGCCCTGCGCCGTAGCTGCGGTGCACCAGCACCGGCTGGCGGATATCCGAAGCGTTGAACTTGCGTGCCGTATCCCCCACGAACACCACCGGGAACTGCAAGCCCTTGGAGCGGTGGATGGTCATGATGGACACGCACCCCGGGTGCACCCCGCTGGGCACGGTGTCCTGTCCGGTGCTGCCGGCCTGCGCGGCGGCATCAATAGCGCGCACCAGCGCCGAGATACCGCCTGCACCGGAAGTGGCGCAGAAGTTGGCAAAGCGGCGGGCATCCTCCCGGCGGCGGGCACCGTTTTCCAGCACGCCCAGCGCCGCCAGATAGCCGGTGGAGGCAAAAATTTCTTCCAGCAGCTGCTCCGCCGGGGCGCTGCGCGCCATCTGCCGCAGGGCGGTGAGATGAGCGTAGAAATCCTTCACCTTCTCGGTAAAGGGATCCTCTGCCGGGTCCTCCAGCGCCAGCAGCAGCGCGCCGTACAGGCTGATGCGGGCGGGCTTTTTGTCCGGCTCGGCCTGTACCTGACGGCTGCGGGCGCGCAGCCGCACAAGGTCATCCTCGGTAAAGCCGAACATGGGACCCAGCATGGCGGCAGCCAGATAGATGTCCTGCGAGGGGTCGTCGATGACCTTGAGCAGGGCGATGAGGGGGCGGATGTGGGGCGCAAGCATCAGGTTCTCCCGGGCGTCGGCGTATACCGGGATGCCCCGGGCAGTCAGCGCCTCCACATACACCGGGAACTCGGTGCGCGCCGCCAGCAGCACGCAGCAGTCCTCGTACCGCACCGGGCGGGTGGTGCTGCCCTCCCGCACCGGCTCTCCGGCAGAAACCAGCTGCTCGATGCGCTCGGCGATCCAGCCCGCATCCGTTTCGGCTTCGTCATCCGGCAGAAACTGCACCTCCACGCTGCCCTGATATTCCCCGGGCGCACCGCAGACCAGACGCTGCCCGTTGCCGTAGGCGGTATCGCCCAGCTCCGGGGTCATGAGCTGCTCAAAGAGATAATTGATGCCCGCCACCACCTGCGGTGCGGAGCGGAAGTTTGCATCCAGCGCCAGCAGAGCGTCCGTGCCCGGGGCGCCCTCCGGCGGGCGGGGACGGGCTTTTGCGCCCGGCAGCAGCGGCCAGCTGTCCAGCTTTTGCCGGAAGATGCCCGGCTCTGCCTGCCGGAAACGGTAGATGCTCTGTTTTAAGTCGCCCACAAGGAAGAGGTTATCCCCCGCCGGGGCGGCAAGGCAGCGGTAAAGCGCATCCTGCAAGGCGTTCGTGTCCTGATATTCGTCCACCATCACGGCGGCGTAGTCCTGCCGGATGTTCTCACACAAGGGGGTGGGCATGCCCTCCGGGGTGCGCAGCAGCCGCAGGGCAAGGTGCTCAAAATCGCTGAATTCCAGCAGCTTGCGCTCCCGCTTTCTGGCTGTGAACCGGGCATCGAAGTCCCGCACGGCGGCAAACAGCGCCCGCAGCCGGGGCAGGGTGATCTGCCGGTCAGTTTCGGCTTCGGCTTCGGAACAGCAGATGAGCTGGGTTATCTGCTCGAACAGGGCGGCGGCTTCGTCCGAGCGGGTCTTGATCTCCGCCTTGTGGTCGCCGCCCAGACGCTTTTTCATACCTTTCAGACCGGGGGCTTCCTCCATGCCCAGCACATAGGGGGTGAGCAGATCGTACAGCGGGTCCCACTGCCCGGCAGCAGCCAGCTGCTCTGCCTGCGCAAAGAGGGCGGCGGCTTTTTCCAGCCTTGTACCGGCTTCCTCGTATTTTTCTGCCACCGCGGCCTGTGCCTTTGCCCGGGCAGAAGGGGTCTTTTTTTCCTCAGCAGCTGCCTGCTCCTGTGCAAAATCCGCCCGGCAGTCGGCCAGTGCTGCCTTCAGCAGTTCCCGCGCTGCCTTGGCGCAGCGGGCAGCTTCGGCCAGAAGCAGATCATGCCAGCAGGTGGCGGCAAAACCGTTTTCCTGCTCGTAAGGGGCAAGAAACTCATCCAGCTTGCGGTCGTAATCCGGCAGTGCCCGCAGAAAGTCGTAGATCTGCAAAATGGCATCGCCCGCCGGTTTATCCGTGCGTCCTTTGCCGTACAGGTCTGCAAAGGCGCAGAAATCCGGGTCGCGGTAGGCGTTTTCCAGCGTTTCGGCCAGTGCCGCCCCCCGCAGCAGCTGCACGGTACCAGGGTCTGCCGGGGCAAAATCCGGCGGGATGTCCAGCGCCTGAAAGTGCTTGTGCAGCAGGTTCAGACAAAAAGCATCAATGGTGCAGATGGGCGCACGCTGCAATAGCATCCGCTGACGGCGCAGCATGGCGTTGCCGGGCTGCAGCTGGCTGCGGTGCAGCAGCGCCTGCCCGATGCGGGCGCGCAGCTCTGCTGCCGCCGCATTGGTAAAGGTGACGATGAGCAGCCGGTCGGCGTTTACCGGGTGCTCCGGGTCGGTGATCAATTGCACCGCACGCTCGGTCAGCACGGCGGTCTTGCCGCTGCCTGCGGCTGCGCTTACCAGCAGCGCACCACCCCGGTCCTCAATGGCGGCCCGCTGGGCCGGGGTCCATTTGGGTTCACTCATGCCTGCTCACCTTCCTTTCCGTCGTCGGCTTCTTCCGGCTCAAAGGGCTTGGCCGGGGCCTCCAGCGCACGCTCACCGATGCCGGTCTCGTGACAGCAGATAAAGCTGTAGTCGCACCAGACGCAGGGGTTCCTGCCCGCCCCGGCCACCAGCGGTTCTGCAGCGATCT
>OIGO01000589.1_pt1 | contig 8287 bp, 7 predicted proteins | sample 1582251 | NCBI WGS metagenome assembly OIGO01 (sample SAMN02674607, study PRJEB24791) | human gut metagenome, SKBSTL069 | isolation source: stool | host: Homo sapiens | place: USA
TTTCTCAAAATAAAATATAAGTTCTTATATGTTTTAAAAAGCAGTTAGTCTTAGGATTGACTGCTTTTTTCTTACCAAAATTTCAGATTGGAGTGATGAAATGAGCGATATTTTTAAGGATATGCAGGCAAAAGTCGGCTGTGATTATCTTTCCGACCTGCCCTCTTACAAGCGTAAGGTGTGGCATGAAATGAAACGGCTGAACCCTGCCGACTATGAAGAAAGACAGTTAGAAGATTTTTCAAAGTATGTGTTTGGTATGTCGTACCAGACCATAAAAGATGTGATGAAACAACAGAAAGGACGTGAGGAACAATGCAGGAAACAAGGGTGCTGGTGGAAACGAAAGGAACAACTGGCGAAGAAACAATATCATACTGGTTCGACCTGCCGATAGATGTTGCCGAGTTTGAAGAAAAGTTAGGTGTCGGTGCAGAAAGTCAAGATTACCGCATTATCGAAAAGGTGTTGCCTTTTGATGATGAAGTCCACGAACATACAAGCGTGTATCAGCTCAACGAATTAGATTTTATGTACCGCCAGCTTTCAAGTGATATGCAGGAAGAATATGTATCACTACTTACGGTGTTTGAGAATTTAGAAGCACTTTATATTTGCAGGAACGTGATTACCGTTTATCCCGACTGCAAAAGCATGATAGATGTTGCAAGGCAAAAGCTGATGAACGACCCGACGTTCAAACATTTATCCGAGGACTGTCAAGCATACTATTTTGACTTTGAAGCCTATGCTTCTCACTTGCAGGAACACGGGAAATTTTTAGTAACAGAACACGGTATCTTTGAACTGCCAGAGTAGGAAATGAGGTGGTGCTTATGATTGATGATATGGCGGTTTATATTGCTAATCTTGGCAAATACAATGAGGGCTATTTAGTCGGTGCTTGGTTCACGTTTCCCATTGACGAGGAAGATGTGAAAGAAAAAATCGGCTTGAATGAACAGTATGAGGAATACGCAATCCATGATACCGACAACTTCCCGATTGCGATTGGCGAGTATGTTTCCATTGAAGAACTCAATGAGATGTATGAAATGATAGAGGAACTTCCCGACTATATCGTAGAGTGTCTGGACGAATTTATCAGCCACTACGGGACGCTGGAAGAAGTCGTGGAACACAAGGACGATATTTATTATTATCCCGACTGTGAAACCATGACAGACGTTGCCTACTACTACATAGACGAATTGCAGGCACTTGGCGACATTCCACCCAGCTTACAGAACTACATTGACTATGAAGCCTACGGGCGAGATTTGGATATGGGCGGTTGCTTTATTGAAACAAGCCGAGGTATGTGCGAGATACCATATTAACGCTGGAAGATCAGCGACAAGCATTGTTGCTACTGACAGCGTATTTCTCTTTTAAGGGACAGTCTGAAAATGGCTGTCCTTTTCTCTTTGAAGAACTTACGAAAGGAGCTGAAAGAACTTGAAAAAGATTAAATCTTATACGGGTATCTGGAACGTGGAAAAAGTCTTGTATGCAATCAATGACTTTAACTTGCCCTTTCCCGTTACCTTTACACAGATTACATGGTTTGTGATTACAGAATTTATCATCATTCTGTTTGGGGATATTCCCCCACTTTCCATGATTGAGGGAGCATTTCTCAAATACTTCGGTATTCCCGTTGCTCTCACTTGGTTTATGTCGCAGAAAACCTTTGACGGAAAGAAGCCGTACAGCTTTTTGAAATCACAGATAACCTATGCCCTGCGACCAAAAATCACTTATGCAGGAAAAGCCGTAAAACTGCATAAGCAGATACTCAATGAAACAATCACGGCAGTAAGGAGTGTGAACTATGTTCCCGATAAAATATATTGACAATAACCTTGTCTGGAACAAGGACAATGAGGTGTTCGCCTACTATGAGCTGATACCGTACAACTATTCTTTCTTATCCGCAGAGCAAAAATTTATCGTGCATGACAGCTTTCGCCAGCTTATCGCACAGTCCCGTGAGGGTAAAATTCATGCCTTGCAGATTGCCACGGAAAGCTCCATACGAAGTATGCAGGAGCAGTCAAAGAAACTGGTAACTGGAAAATTAAAGGAAGTTGCCTATCAGAAGATAGACGAACAGACCGAAGCGTTAGTATCTATGATTGGGGACAATCAAGTGGACTACCGCTTTTTTCTTGGCTTTAAGCTCATGGTTACGGAAGAACAGCTCAATCTGAAGAACATCAAAAAATCGGCGTGGCTGACGTTCACGGAATTTCTCCATGAAGTGAACCACACGCTGATGAATGATTTTGTTTCCATGCCGAATGATGAAATCAACCGTTACATGAAAATGGAAAAGTTACTGGAAAATAAAATCTCCCGTCGCTTTAAGGTGCGTCGCTTGGAAATCAATGATTTTGGGTATCTCATGGAACATCTTTACGGCAGGGACGGTATCGCTTATGAAGATTATGAGTACCAGCTACCAAAGAAAAAATTGAACAAAGAAACGCTGATAAAATACTACGACCTTATCCGTCCGACAAGGTGTGTGATTGAGGAAAGCCAGCGGTATTTACGATTGGAACATGAGGACAAGGAAAGCTATGTGTCCTATTTTACCGTCAATGCGATTGTAGGCGAGCTTGATTTTCCGTCAAGTGAAATCTTCTATTTTCAGCAACAGCAATTCACATTCCCCGTTGATACTTCTATGAATGTAGAAATCGTGGAAAATCGAAAAGCATTAACAACCGTCCGCAACAAGAAAAAGGAATTGAAAGATTTGGACAATCACGCCTATCAAGCAGGAAGTGAAACCAGCTCAAATGTGGTGGACGCATTAGACAGCGTGGACGAGCTGGAAACGGACTTAGACCAGAGCAAAGAAAGTATGTATAAGTTAAGCTACGTGATACGGGTGTCTGCACCCGATCTTGACGAGCTGAAACGCCGTTGTGATGAAGTCAAGGACTTTTACGACGACCTCAATGTAAAGCTGGTGCGTCCTGCTGGGGATATGCTGGGGCTTCATTCTGAATTTCTTCCAGCCAGCAAGCGATATATCAACGACTATGTGCAGTATGTAAAATCAGATTTTTTAGCTGGGCTTGGCTTCGGGGCAACCCAGCAATTAGGGGAAACTACGGGTATCTATATGGGCTATTCCGTTGATACGGGAAGAAATGTGTACCTGCAACCGTCCCTTGCCAGTCAAGGGGTAAAAGGTACGGTCACAAATGCGTTGGCTTCTGCTTTTGTAGGTTCGCTTGGCGGTGGAAAATCGTTCTGTAACAATCTTCTGGTATATTATTCGGTTCTCTTTGGGGGACAAGCGGTTATCTTAGACCCTAAAAGTGAGCGTGGAAACTGGAAAGAAACGCTCCCAGAAATCGCCCATGAAATCAATATCGTAAATCTTACCAGCGACAAGGACAATGCAGGACTTCTTGACCCGTTTGTGATTATGAAGAATGTAAAAGACGCTGAAAGTCTGGCAATCGACATCTTGACATTCCTTACGGGTATTTCCTCTAGGGACGGCGAAAAATTCCCCGTGTTACGAAAAGCGGTGCGTTCCGTTACCCAGAGCGACAGTCGGGGCTTGCTCCATGTGATAGACGAGCTACGCCGTGAAGATACGCCCATATCAAGAAATATCGCAGACCATATCGACAGCTTCACGGACTACGACTTTGCACATCTGCTGTTTTCAGACGGTACGGTAGAAAATGCAATCAGTCTGGATAACCAGCTCAATATCATTCAAGTAGCCGACCTTGTACTGCCAGATAAGGACACGACCTTTGAGGAATACACGACTATTGAATTATTGTCGGTGTCTATGCTGATTGTGATTAGTACCTTTGCCCTTGATTTTATCCATTCGGACAGAAGTATTTTTAAGATTGTAGACCTTGACGAAGCGTGGGCGTTCTTAAATGTGGCACAAGGAGAAACGCTCTCTAACAAGCTGGTTCGTGCTGGACGAGCTATGCAGGCAGGCGTTTATTTCGTTACACAATCTTCTGGGGACGTGGCAAAGGAAAGTCTGAAAAACAATATCGGCTTAAAATTCGCTTTCCGTTCTACTGACATCAACGAGATAAAACAGACCTTAGAATTTTTCGGTATCGACAAGGACGACGAAAACAACCAGAAACGCTTGCGTGATTTGGAGAACGGACAATGCTTATTGCAGGACTTATACGGGCGTGTCGGTGTGGTGCAGATACACCCAGTCTTTGAAGAACTGCTACACGCCTTTGATACCAGACCGCCCGTACAGAGAAATGAGGTGGAGTGATGAAAGAAAGGATAAAAGGTGCGTTCACAAAAAGGAAGATTTTCCACTTTCTCAAAATGGCTCTGTTTGTCGTGGCACTCTCCCTTATCCTGCTTTCACTTCTGGGGACGGTGGCTCATGCGACGGGGCTTGTGGACGATACCATAAACGCAGAAAATCTTTACTCAAAATATCCCCTTTCCAACTACCAGCTTGATTTTTATGTGGATAATAGCTGGTCGTGGTTGCCGTGGAACTGGCTGGACGGCATTGGAAAATCGGTGCAGTACGGGCTTTACTGCATTACCAACTTTGTCTGGACGATAAGCCTTTATTTAAGCAATGCAACGGGCTATGTGGTGCAGGAAGCCTATAAACTTGATTTTATTAACGATATGGCAGACAGTATCGGAAAGAGCATACAGACCCTTGCAGGCGTAACACAGAACGGTTTTTCCAGCTCTGGCTTTTATGTTGGTTTCCTGCTTCTCATTATCTTAGTGGTGGGACTTTATGTTGCCTATACGGGACTTATCAAACGGGAAACCAGCAAGGCACTTCACGCTGTTATCAACTTTGTGGTGGTGTTCGTGCTGTCCGCTTCGTTTATTGCCTACGCTCCCGACTACATCAAGAAGATAAATGAATTTTCATCAGACATCAGTACCGCTTCTTTGGACTTGGGAACAAAAATCATGCTCCCTAATTCTGACAGCGAGGGCAAGGACAGCGTGGACTTGATACGGGACAGCCTATTTTCTATTCAAGTAGAACAGCCGTGGCTACTTCTGCAATTTGGCAACAGCAACGCAGAAGAAATCGGGACAGACCGTGTGGACGCATTGGTATCTGCAAGCCCAGAGGACGAGGACGGGAAAACGAGAGAAGAAGTCGTGAAAACAGAAATCGAGGATAACGACAACAACAATCTGACGATACCGCAGGTCGTAAACCGTTTAGGTATGGTGTTCTTCCTACTGTTCTTCAACTTAGGTATCACGATATTTGTGTTCTTGCTTACTGGCATGATGTTGTTTAGCCAGATACTTTTTATTATCTTTGCAATGTTTTTACCTATCAGCTTTTTACTTTCCATGATACCTAGTCAAGAAAATCTGGCAAAGCAGGCAATCGTAAGGGTATTTAATACCATAATGACACGGGCAGGAATAACGCTCATTGTAACGGTGGCGTTCAGCATTTCCAGTATGTTTTATAATATTTCCACAGATTACCCGTTTTTCATGGTGGCGTTCTTGCAGATAGTATGTTTCGCTGGTATCTACATGAAGCTGGGCGACTTAATGAGTATGTTCTCTTTGAACGCTAACGACAGTCAAAGCATGGGACGAAGAATTTTCCGCAGACCGTATCTATACTTGGCACATAGGGCTAGGCGTATGGAAAGACGGCTTGCTGGTGCGGTTACTGCTGGCGGTGTTGCTGGTGCGGTGGCTGGTAGTTCTGTTGCTGGCAAAAGAGCTGAAAGAAAAAATACAGCTTCTAAAGAAAATCGGGGCAATACCACTTCCAGCATGGGACAGCGTGCAGGCTCAAAGGTGGGTGCTGTCTTAGATACGAAAAATAAAGTGAAAGACAAGGCAAATGCTGTCAAAGAAAACATCAAGGATATGCCGACACAGACCGCTTATGCGGTGTATTCCGCAAAGGAAAAGGCAAAGTCCAGCGTGTCCGACTTCAAGCGTGGCATGGTGCAGGAACAGCAGTCCAGACAGACGGGACGTTTGGAAAAGCAGGAACAGCATAGACAGAATATCGCTGACAAGCGTATGGAGCTTCAAAAGGCACAAGAAGCAAGGCAGGCACAGCGAAAGGCTGACGGATCAGCGACAACGGGAGCTACCCGTCCCCATGAGCGACCAGCCACAGCTTCAACCATTCCAAAGCCGAGTGCGGAAAAAATGCAGGAAGTCAAACGTCCTGCCACAGCGACCACTTCAAAAGCAAGTGAGCCAGTCAAGACAAATGTTATCAAAGAGCGTCCGTTATCTTCTGGTGCTTCTGATAAGAAAGCGACCCAGTCGGCACAGCCAGTACATAGGCAGAATGTAGAAAAAGTGGTATCGCAGGAAACACGCCAGAATTACACCAAAGACCGCAGGACAAAGGTTCAGCAGACGCAGAGCGTCCAGAAGAACCAGCAGACCACAGAGAAAACCCGTAACCTTGTAACGAAGAAAGGACAGAAGAAAAAATGAAACTGAAACATATCGCTCTCATTGGCAGTCTGTTTCCTATCCTCTTTTCTCTGGTGCTTTTCTTTGGGGTGTTGATTAGTGCGGACAGCGACGACGAGAACAGCAACTTTTCTTCTGGCATTACGGGTATGAATTTATCCGCAGAAGTTTTGAAACATCAGCCTATGGTGGAAAAGTACGCCAGAGAAAACGGTATCTCCGAGTATGTCAATGTGCTATTGGCTATCATTCAAGTAGAAAGTGGCGGTACGGCAGAAGATGTTATGCAGAGTTCGGAAAGTCTGGGGCTACCACCCAACTCTTTAGATACGGAAAGCTCAATCAAGCAGGGGTGTAAATATTTTGCGTCCCTGCTTTCTTCCTGCAAAAATCAAGGTATCGACGATTTGAATGTAGCGATACAGTCCTATAACTATGGCGGTGGCTATGTGGGATATGTGGCAGGAAAAGGAAAGAAACACACTTTTAATCTTGCAGAGAGCTTCGCCCGTGAGAAATCGGGTGGAAAGAAAGTAACCTACACCAACCCGATAGCCGTTGCTAAGAATGGGGGCTGGCGGTATGGCTATGGAAATATGTTCTATGTGGAAGTAGTCAATCAGTATTTAGCAGTTCCGCAGGTATCGGGAGAACTGGCACAAAAGGTAATGAATGAAGCGTTGAAATATCAAGGCTGGAAGTATGTGTATGGTGGCAGTAACCCCAACACTTCCTTTGATTGTAGCGGACTTGTGCAATGGTGCTATGGAAAAGCTGGTATCTCCTTACCGAGAACCGCACAAGCACAGTATGACGCTACCCAACATCTTCCGCTTTCGCAGGCAAAGGCTGGGGACTTGGTGTTTTTCCATTCCACCTATAACGCTGGTTCGTATGTAACACACGTCGGTATTCTTGTTTCGCCGACACAGATGTACCACGCAGGCGACCCGATAGGATATGCAGACCTAAGTAGTAGTTACTGGCAACAGCACTTAATCGGTGCAGGACGAGTAAAACAATAGAAAGGACTTGAAAAATATGTTTAAGAAGAATAAGAAACAGACAGAAACTATCAAAGAACCAAAAGAAAAAAAGGTGCGTACTGTCAAGGTAGGCACACATAAGAAAACCGTGATTGCGTTGTGGGTGGTGCTTGTCGCAAGCGTGAGCTTTGGGGTGTATAAGAATTTTACGGCTATCGACCAGCACACCACCCATGAAAAAGAAATCATTGAACTTCGCTTGCAGGACACCAACGGGATAGAAAATTTCGTGAAAAACTTTGCGAAGTCCTATTACACATGGGATAACAGCAAAGAAGCTATCGAAGCAAGGACGCAGGCAATCAGCGGTTATCTGACAAAGGAATTGCAGGACTTAAATGTAGACACCATTAGAACCGATATACCGACCAGCTCCACAGTTACAGATGTGATTGTATGGCATATCGAGCAGTCGGGAACGGACACTTTTTCTGCTACCTACGAAGTAGATCAGCAGATAAAAGAGGGAGAACAGACAAGCAATGTGAAAGCAACCTATATTGTAAAAGTCCATGTGGACGCTGACGGGGATATGGTAATCGTTCAGAACCCTACCCTTGCACCAGCAGTTGAAAAATCAGACTATGAGCCTAAGACACCAGAAGCAGACGCAAGCGTAGACGCTGATACTGTCAATGACGCTACCGCATTTCTGGAAACATTCTTTAAGCTGTACCCAACAGCGACGGAAAAAGAGCTTGCTTACTATGTATTGGGAAATGTGATTGAACCTATCGGCAGGGACTACCTTTATTCTGAACTGGTAAACCCTATCTTTA